>Ga0123355_10004967_pt1 | contig 19362 bp, 12 predicted proteins | sample TergutEmb28metaG_3_FD_89872 | JGI IMG/M metagenome (GOLD analysis project Ga0123355, IMG submission 89872) | Embiratermes neotenicus P1 segment gut microbial communities from Petit-Saut dam, French Guiana - Emb289 P1 | ecosystem: Host-associated > Arthropoda: Insects > Digestive system > Gut ... | reverse complement strand
CATCCAACACTACCAGCAAACAACCCCATATGCAGTAACACGTGGTCTTTTTCTCCTGATGATGGGCATAAAGATGCCCGAAACATGTCGAGACAGTAGTCAATATTAAACATCTGAATTGACGATAAACATCTATATTGTTGCATCTTGTTGGTATTCTTTCTCCACGCTTTACTCACGATGCACGGTCACAGGAACATAAAGTTCTCAGTTTAACGTCTCTTTTTCACTCTGTGGGACACACATGTACAGGTCTACCGTTAACATAAGGATATATAGTATAATTGTATGAAAGGTTAAGATATTTGGAAGTTTTGGTAGTAGCCTACTTTCCTTCCCAGAACACAGTAGTGAATATGCTACGTTCCACACGGTTTATAAACAGGAAAATTTCAGTTTTGCTCACGTGATGTGTTTTGTCTCAAATAATTTGTACAATAAGAAGTAATTTTTTCCTCTAAAACATTTAGTAATCGGCCTTTAAATGCAGAATGTTTTGAGTGATATAGAAACTTCGTTTTAAAATATTTCTTACACAAAACTCTTTGAGGGGTTAATGAATCAAGTCGACATTTTTTCGAAGAGGCTGACGAATATAACGAAAATTCGCATTCAAGGGAGCTGGTAAATTAGACGAGATTAGAAAATAATACCTCCTGATTGCAAATATAGTGCAGTGTCATTATTTACGGTAGTGACCTGCTCGGTGCAACGGTACTGCATTCAAAGCAGAGTGCACTTCTGGCAGTTGGTATGGAAGCTGTAATTTCGAGATCCATTTTCCGACAGATTCACACTGAAGAACAATGGTGAGCTGATTCGCCATAAAACCAGGGTGTAATACAAAGTGGTCAGTTGAGGACACCATTGCCTGAGCGAGACTTTGCTAATGTGGTGATTACAGATGCACTGAATATTGAATTCTTGCCTATGTACGTGTTTGTAGCAGGAAGGCCCGAAAAAAGTGTTTGGAAAACGTGAAAGGAGAAAAAACCTCATAGGATTTAGACTATAAGGTACAGTAATATTAAAGTTAATATTCGGGTATAGAATATAAGAATATATAAAGGAGCAGACTTAGGCATAAGTTAGGCAATAATATTAAAACGACATGTTACTGTAATGTTGCAGCAGCCGTAGCTTGGATTATTTTAGGTTCCTCAATATGTGTGCTTACTGCAGACTGAGAAATACTAATGTGATGTGCTCATAGGATTCATATTCTGATTAAAGAACGTCAAGACAAAGGGGGTCATTTGGAAGGCTGAGGTGTAAATGGGAGTGTTACCGCTGGAAGAAACCGGTCACGTTTTTGGGAAACGGTTTAAATTGGCTGTGCTAAACGTTAGCGGGTATTGCGAACACGGAAATTAAATTTCGGGACCCCTAAAATTCCGTTTATTTCTTCGCTATTTGAGCATTTATTAACTGTACAAAGGCTGAACTACGTGGGTTTAATTATACATGATCCTTTCTACTTTTGTAAAGTAGATGGACATATTTTAAAGCAAGTAGGCAGCATATGCTTGGTACAGAATGTTATTATGTTTCCTTCACAAAACTGAATATAGAATTCGTCTCCGCGCCTCGTACCTTGCGCCCATGTTTTAGTTGGTATTCCCGACAGTGAATTCCCCAACAATAAATTGCACAGCAACTTTTCGATGTTTAACATCTTCATTGGTCAAGGCTAGCACTTCCATTTTGTTTCCCATATACACCCCTTATAACTGTCCTTGCTTAGAATCCATGACACGGCTTCATAACTTTTTAAATGTCACACAGTTACAACCACTTGACACTTCGAAAATTTGGCATAAATTGTCTCATGCGCAAACATAGAGTTCATTGGCCAGAGGCGGGAAGAAGGTTGATGTAGAGAGAAGTGTATAACCAGGTCGATACAAAGGGCCGTACAGAAGTGAACCAGTTACCACTAGGAAAATGTGATATACACGTATACTTCTTATGCTTAGAGACGGGAGTGAAGCTGAAAGCGAAACAAGTAGCTTCAATAAGGAATAGTATATCGCGCCACGTACATCACAACTGGAAAATTATACAGGTACACAACTTTTAAGCACGTTTGTTTCTTTCCCCTTTGTTCTTGTCTATATCCAGTTTATACAAATCAGTGTCCTTTTAAACGCGGCCGATTTTATGAACACCCTGTATATATAGCGCTGCATATCCAAGAGTATTTTTAAACTTTGAAAAAAAAAGCAGTTTTCAAGACAATGTCGAATATGAGTTGTTATTAAAATATCACTATCTTTATTGTAAATTCGGCACAAATATTTGGGTTGGCCAAATTATAAATTTTGAGTTTATTCATCAGTGTGACCCTAAATGTGACAGTTGGGGAAGTTTCGAGGTATACAGTAGACGAAATTAAGGAGTAATAATTATGTATAATATCACAGGAAATTACCGGTTCCTAAAAATATCCCCAAATACGGAATGTGGTAGGCGTACAACGGAGGCCAATCTTACAGGTTTTACTGCATGAGCGCCACTACCCTATATTTATCTTTCTCTTTTATGTCCTTACATTTTTTTGTCTGCTTGAGTTAAAAGCTTACTTTTTTCGTATCATCACAGGGAAACAGCATCAAAACTATCGCATAGTCTGCAGTAAATACACCTTATATTGTGTCGGGCCTTATTACCCGCAACAGTCTCGTTAACTCACTTTCTGTTGAAATTTATTTTCTACCAGCTCTTCACTTACCACAAAGTTATGTATGTCTTCTACCCTGAATCAGTAACAGTAGGCTGAATTACAATGTCTACAGCATTTTTGGCTAAGCGCGCATTTTTCCCTCGGGCTTTCCTTTTGATACAAAAGGTAGTGAAACAACTACATTTTTATATATTATCACACACACACACACACACATACACGCGCGCGCGCGTAAGACTATATATTTGCGATAACAGAATGCAGCAGATGCCGACTCCTATGACACAGAAAAATAGAAAAAAGCCAATTCCTTTCTCACAGTAATATTTTTTAAATTTCTTGAAGCAAGAATAGTTAGATTTTTCGGATTTCAGTCCCATTACCAAAAACATGACTTTTTTTCTTAACTGATATTAAATTACTTACTTACTCCATGGTGCAGAGTCCATCTTGAGAAGCTAACTGGTTTGCAGCTAGTCAAGAAATTCCCCGCATTTCATGGAACCCGAAGGTTCATTACCGCACTCACAAGCGTCCGCCACCTGTCAGTATCCTGGGCCAGCCCAGTCCAGTCCATATACCCACATCTCACCTCCTGGAGATCCATCCTAATATTATCCACCCATCTACTCCTAGGTCTCCACAGTGGTCTCCTCCCCTCCGGTTTTCCCACCAAGATCCTATACACCCCCCTCTCCTCACCCATACACGCCACATACCCAGCCCATCTCATTCTTCTCGATTTTATCACCCGCACAATATTGGGTGAGGAGTACAGATCATTTAGCTCCTCGTTATGCAATCTCTTCCATTCCCCCGTTACCTCGTCCCTTCTAAGTCTAATATTCTCCCTGATATTAAATTATGTTTTAAAAATAAAATAATGTGAACTAGTATATAAAATATTTCTTATTCTTTAAATTAGCTGTATTAGGCTCTTACAAGTTTTATAATTAGAAAAGTAGCGATTCGTGTATTAAGGATGGTCAGTGCGTACGGTAACTTACCGTCGGAATGTTAGGAGAAGACGTTTGTGGATTATGTTCAGCTTATGGTATCCTAGCAACTACCATCCAGACGGGATGGCAGGTTGTAGGTGGGGTGGGAGGAAAGGCAGATGATGTTCGAATTACCGACAAGTTTCATGAGAATGCCTGGGGCAAAGAGATCCAGTAACCTGAAGGAAATTTTGAAAGGAAAACTACAACTGGAGAGATCTGTACTAGGAAATTGAGCTTTATCTTTTACAGTTTATGTTGCTGAGATGATTAAGAACGTGTTCGTTTTCGTGCACTCAATTCTTTAAGAGTGTCGTTTCGAAGAAATTTATTTTTTCGTCTCAGAATTTTGTAGGCGTGCATACAAATTAATAGTAATGACACAAAGTAATGAACCTCTATGAGACGCGTGGAATTTACAAACTGCCTGACCGATTCATATCTTCCTAACAAGGGTTATGAGATCTTGTGCATATTTCAGAAGCAAAATAACCAGTAATTGGAGACTGTTGCAAACAGGACGTGGGCAAAAGTATATAATAAAAATGTTATGTTTTCCCTTCCTTCCTTCCTTCCTTCCTTCCTTCCTTCCTTCCTTCCTTCCTTCCTTCCTTAATTCTTTTTTTTCCTGCAGTTCTCCTCTCTGAAATCAATCGACTCGGACGGAACGTACCATTTTCGATATGTACTGATATTTGTTAGACATTTGTGTTTCGGTATTCACCTCCGAAATATGTTGGTGTGGGCCTTTCACAGCTCTCTCAGAAATGCCATCTTGTAAAACCAATTTAAGTAAAACGAAATAGAGGTATAATTATAATATCTAGCTTTAAGGCTGTTCAATATAGCCACTATTTTCAAACTTGAAGATAGTCTCGACAGCTCTGATTGGTTACGGTTAAGAGGAATCGCATTTCTTTACAACAGAATCGAAGATGCAGCTTTGAAACCACTTAATACTGTGCCACCCTGGGTTTGGAGAAAGAAGTTAATTCTACTGTAGGTTCTTCATAATTTGTTCGTTTTGCCAGATGTTAGCATGATTAAATCTAGAAGGGCTAGATGGACGGGGCGTGTAGCGAGTGTGGGACAGGAAGGAATTGTATACAGGAATTTGGTAGAAGAGCATGCAGAAAATTTGGAAATTATGATTTAAAACCAGAGAATGCACTCATATTGTTACGCTAAGCAATAAGAAATAGCTTGCTGCCACGTTCGAAAATTCTACAAGTAGGCATTTTTTGGAGGGGGAGTGAGATCGATTCTCTCCCCGACACAGAATATGTTACAAACTTCTTTATAGCTTTCAAAATCAGACAGTGGAAAAACTCTTTGCAATAAACGAGTCCAAATCTGCTGTACCCTCATCGGAATCTTATAGATGTGTACTGAAACATGTGGTTAAAATTAGGTAATACGTTACTGCTGCGTGGTAGGCATCAATCACGATCCACACAAATAAGTATTTCGTTTTACAGATCGGTGGTCATCTACTACTACTACTACTACTACTAATACTACATTTTTTAATGTTTGCCATCCCGAAGTGTTTAACGCATATATGAATATATAATGTATCAGTCAAACACAATAAAACTTTATTATGTTATTTTATTATTTACGGCAACATGTTTCGACTCTTATAGAGTCATCTTCAGGCCCTTCTAGGATCCCAATATGTATTTTAAACGTTGTTAATAAGGATCTGCGTCCTAGAAGGGCCTGAAAATGACTCTATAAGAGTCGAAACATGTTGTCGTAAATAATAAAATAACATTAAAATTTGTTGTGTTTGATGCATTATATATTCATATACTACTACTTCTACTATTAGTACTACTACTACTACTACCACCACCACCACTACTACTATTACTACTACTATTACCACAACCACCACTACTACTACTACCACTTACTACTACTACTTCTACTACTACTACTACTACTACTACTACTACTACTACTACTACTACCACTACCACCACCATCACCACCACCACCACCACAATCACCACCACCACCACCACTATTGCTACTACTACCAGCACCACTAGTACCACCACCACCACCACTATTATTATTATTATTATTATTATTATTATTATTATACTCTTTCCCTCAATTTTAAGAAGTTTCGACAATTATTTCCCTGCTCTTAAAGTACGCAGTATTCCTGCAGTAATTATTTCATTTCCTCCAGTTAATTTGCGTCACGTAGTTGTGTTTCTGAAGTTAAACACTTCGCCAATACGACTGTCTCATTGCTTATGGCGACGGTGGTTATAAAACAGTCTCTAATGAGCCAGAAGTGTTGAAGAGAATTTATTTTCACGAATACACCGCGAGATGACGCACGTTTAAAGAAATAATGTTTGTGTTGGTTATGATGATAACAAAAATAATAAAAGAAGAAAATTCCTTTTAAATCTTTGAAGAAGTTTTACATTAACCCCCCACCCATACCCTTCGCTCAAAGTGCTCTAAGTGGCATCATGCAAACCGCTTGTTAATACAGTTACTGGATTAAAACACTAGAACGTAATAATACTAAGAGGACTGTAGACGAGACAGGTGTCTAGGGATCTGTAAGTGGCGATAACTCACATCTTTGTCGAAAAAAGAAGCAGAATAAGTGGCTTTAATTAGCGAATTCATGGAAGTTTGTTTAATTTTACGTGAAAGCGGCCCTGTTTGGTCCTTATATCTTCTTTTAATGTAAAAGATTGGAGAGGGAAAATGAGTTTGCAGGAAAGAAAGAGCCCCCCTTTGTGATGTCACGCGGGGAGAGAAGCTTTCACAGAGAAGTTTTTTAATGCTTGTTACTACAAGGCTGAATCTTTTTTTAATAACCTATCTGAAGTAAAACTTGCTACTTCGCCGGCTGCAGGCACATAGGCCTAATAAGGAAACTGACATTCGAGGTTTAGGCAATCAATACGCCATCGTCTTGCTGGAGAAAATTTAAAAAAAAGTCACTGCACCTTTTCATTCGAGTTTGTTGCGATCATTTGTAAATACTGCCGAGCATAATGTTATTCATCCAACACTTCCTTAACAAGATACATTCGAAACTGGCAGATTTATCAGTCCTGAGGCTGTTGACGAACAATGTGACCTATTGCTGTTGTGCTGCATGTCACAGAGTAATATGGAGTATTGAAATTTAAGAAAATGTTTGGTATTACGGAAGATAGAACAGCACAAAATACTATTGAAAATTGTAGTATGTTCTAATGAAAGTTACTTTTTAATTTGAGGAAGGAACATAAAGTATTGTTGTTATTTTATCAAAGTGCTGTGCGAAGTACTGTTGGGGGCTAGACGAATAGAAGGCTGTAACAAGCCAAAAACCTAACTGCGATGTGATAAAAGAAGTGCAGCTTGAACTTAAAGAAGAAGGATCTTGCAAATTTAGCCACTTGGAACGCAGTAGAAGGACATGAAAGGATAATATTAAGATGGATTATAGGAATATAAACTATGAATTTTGTGTAAATAGCTCAAGTTTTTATGCAGTGGTAAGTTAGGCATAAGCAAACACTGAATTGCGCAACAAATTAGATCTGATTGTTATAAATTTTTATGACGTACCTCAGTAAGAATTTACATGTGTTTGTAAAGAGTTTATTTATTTATTTATTTACTTGTTTATACGACGTCTAACTCGCGCGTCATTCAAGGTGTCGGTAAAATGTCCTTTAAAAAAACCTACCAACTTCTTGGAAAACATGGTACTACACAGACCTTAGGACCTTACATTTTGTAGCGCTTACATCGCTTCCACCTCAAAGTTTGTAAATTTTACATAATAATAGGGAATTTAAAATGATGAAAAGTAGAAACATTTTCCAAGAAAATAGTAATATTCATATTAAATTTCCTGAAAATCCGTAATTTAAGTCCAAGAAACCAGTGAGTTGTGACACCATAGAACTTTGAATGGAATGGCTGTTAGCTAATGAATAGTACACAAGTAGAGGATGATAGAGAAAATTACACTACAGTGATACCTCGGCTCACGAAGATAATTCGTTTCGGGATCACATTCGTTAGCCGAAATCTTCGTTAGTTGAAACGTGATTTCCCGTAGGTCTCTATAGAAAATCGTTTAATTCGTTCTGGATGCTGCCCACTATTTAAAGATAAGTTTTATAAAACAGTAAAAAGTACACGACAAAAACTCACCACAGGCTGAGATGAACAGCTACCCAATTGGATGAAGGAGAATGGAAAGTATAAAGAAATACTGACGATCTTTACACTATTATACTGAAAATATATTATACAGTACACTTTATACTATTTAACTGAAAATATGTACACAAGGTTTTTACTATTCTTCTTCCAAATTTTCAAAGTTTATTCAAGGTAAGTCTCCTCTTCTTCAGTAGCTGGCCTTTGTCTCTTTGCTAGAGGAGAAGTCAAAAAGCTGTCCAAAGTTGACTGAACTTCTCTTAAGCTCCTGGAACGGCCCAGCCTTTCGTGTTTGCTGCTTTATGTTAGCGCGCGCATCCACTAAAACATTCGTTAGCCGAGTCCGAAAAGAGCGGAAAAAATCTTCGTTAGCCGAAAAATTCGTTAACAGGGTCACTCGTTAGCCGAGGTATAACTGTACATGAAACTTCATATTTTATTTCCTTGCTGTAAAATTGTCAGAATAGTTGAGTCAAAAAGGATTATGCGAATCAGGACTAACCGTGGACAAATGTTCACGAACAGGTGGGGAGTTCATATTAAATTTTATGAAGTGCAAAATATTTAATATCTCGACATAGAATACATTTGGAGCAGTACAAAAACTGTTTAATGTCTCGACACAGAACAATTTTAATGCCGTTCCTTTAGCAGTAATTGCGGTTATGGGTGCTGTATGTCATGGAACACGAGTGGAGAGTTTCTAGTAATTAGTAATTTGATCAAGTAGCCAATATTTTAGCTTTGAATAGGAATTTCCTGCTAACTCACAGCGACAAATCATTTTGAAATCGATAAGGGTTATGTTTAAAGTATCCGTGACGTCATTGCAGTAGCTTATTTGTGGTCTGAAAAGCTCCTACAGAACACCGATAATGAAAGTGAATATGTATGTTTTTTGAGGAGGACGGCACTTTAGGACAGGATATAGGAATTGCTTTTCGAACATTTGCAGTGTTTCTTTAAAAAAACGTTTGAGTGCGGACGTGAAATGTTGGGGAGATCGTAGTCTGCATTGTGCACTTTTTGCGGTGTGCCATCACCGTTGTGTGTTTAAACTATATGTGAGGTAAATTCAGTCAAAAAAACAACTATGAATATATGGCTAAATGATGGTGTTTATTAGTGATAGAAAACTACATGTTTCGGCATGTAGCGGCCATCATCAGGTTTTGACAACTTTCTTGCTACAAGAGTTATATAACTCTTTGACAACTTTCTTGCTACAGGAGTTATATAATAGGTAAATAACTCTTATAACACGAAAGTTGTCAAAACCTGATGATGGTCGCTATAGGCCGAAACATGTAGTTTTTTATTGCTAATAAACACCATAATTTAGCCATATATTCATAGTTGTGTGTTTGAATTTACCTCACCTATAGTTCATTGTGGGGACCGCGGTGCCACATTGGTTAAGGTGCTGTGCTACAAATCGGAAGGTCGCTGGCTCTATCCCAGCTGGTGTCAGTGGATTTTTCATTGACATAATCCTTCCGATCGCACTATGGTCCTGGGGTCGACTCAGCCTTTAACAGAAATGAGTACCAGGAGCATTTCCTGGGGGTAAAGGCGGCCGATGCGTAAGGTTGACAAACTTACCACCATCCTGTGCCGTTGTCATGTAATCTGGGAACCTTAACTTCTTGGAACCCTCTGGGCCGCTCCAGGTCTGTAACGTGACTGATAGTTCATTGTGCACAGTGCGAATGACTGAGCAGTCGTGCTGCGAAACAGGTCGTACGCTCTTTGTTCGAGGCAAGATACTTCTGACAAAATTATAAGATCTATACTAATGTGAAAGTTGATAGAGTACCCCACTACGTGTAATGACTAGGCCGCCGGTTGGATACCGAAGAATCGTGGTTCAATTCTCGCCAAGCGGAAGAGATTTTTCTCTTTTCCGAAGCCCAGACCGGCTTTGGAGTCTAGCCAGCCTTCTATTCAGTGGGTATTAGGTGCGTATTGGAACACTTTCAGATATGACAGGGAAAAATTATCTACCATGGCATACTGGAAAAAAAAGTAAGGAATTAGAATCCGACATTCTGATGGAAAAAGCAGTCATCCATGGCTTGCTTACGCAGGCACGGAGAAGATAGTTCGAAAGCATTCGCACCTCCGGCACTAGAACGGGTGGATGGTCAGCACCACGCTCTGGCCGCTTTACCGCCCCCCCACCCCCGGAAGACCCCGGTACCCATTGTACATGAGGCTGGGTGGGTCTTGGGGCCGGTAGGGACAGGAACGGAAAATCTCGCCCACGCCGGGGATAGATACAGTCTGTGGGTAGTCGCTATACCGATTAGGCTATCCCGGCCTTTCCGACATTCTAACATGCTACAACATTTACAAGGACACCCGTCAAAGAGATTAGTGCAATAGGAGCTGCTTCTTCTGACGTATGGAGCTTCATGTCCAGAAATGGACTCTTCATTTTACATTCCACCTCTAGATGTGATACTACTGCTCTGTATCTAAAAATCGGGCACCAGTTGCCCAATAATTTTTGCGCCTCATCCCGGAAGAAAGAGAGACTCCAAATGCACCGATGCCGAAGCCTAAAATGAAGCCAATCTTTGCACTTGCCAATCACATTCTTTGTGACTACAAACCAAATATACAATATTTGTCTATCTGATTTGAATGGAAGCATCACTATGTGCTTGTAACGTAATATAATATTAAATAGTGTACGTCAGCACAATCACTTTATTACTCAAGGTAATTATAAGGCTACATGTTTCGACTGTAGATTTGTCATCTTCAGGCCTATTTTGTCAATTGTGTCACAGGATGCTATACACACTTTGGGATCCAATCGTGTTTACATCCATGGAATACATCAGACGATTTAATTTGATGTATTCCATGGATGTAAACACGATGGGATCCCAAAGTGTTCATAGCATCTTGTGACACAATTGACAAAATAGGCCTGAGAATGACTAATCTGTAGTCGAAACATGTAGACTTATAATTACCCTGAGTAATAAAGTGATTGTGCTGACGTACACTATTTAATAATATATTTGTCTATCTGCTGTACACGGACTGTCCAGTGGTGGACGTGTATCGGAAATTTTGGAGCACCGAGGAAATTATTCGCCAGCGTAACACAGATCAATATCGCGTTACATAGGGTTTAAAGAAGTCGTTGAATGTGAGCCATAGTACCAGATGCAATGTTTGTGAGATATTATGGAATTAATTTTTTGCCAGTTATTAAATATTCTACTTTATAAAGCAAAGCGAATTATTATACGCAGAAATTAACTGTAAACTTTTGTAGCTCTGGTAAATAACGCTTTTCAAATGATAAGGCTTAGAACTGTGTGCAAAATAACGAATCCAAGCATTCAGAGTATTTCATCCGCATTCAGTGTGACACAGAATGCTGCCAAATGACTGTGTTCAGTGCGCTACGGAAACCTGGGAAAGTTATGCAAACAAAATACAGACAGACGGCGACGTTCATGGACTACAGCTAGGTTGTGGTTTTTGTTTTGTTCAACTAGGCTTTGTTTTCGTGCGAGCCTAGTGATGATTCATTATTTCATGATGTCAACTACGAGAATAATACTGGCCCTAAGGCCAACACAAGTTTCTTAAAGAAATTTCCTCAGAAGAATAATGAATTACTGTGTGTTGTGCTACTTCGCTGCTCCATAGGGTACAGTGCAGAAAGAATAAAGGACATAGTTGTAAAATATATACAAAAACATAGTCTATGAATTTAGTTATTAAGATGGCAATAGTATTGCTATCGTTTAGAAGCAAGGAGCTGTAACCAAGTTGCTGTCACGGAGAAGATGGTCCTTAATGTTATCAGAAAAGCTTGTCTGTATATACAGTACACATATATAAGAATTGTGTAAATGTTCGTTAAACCAAGATTTTGGAGTGATGAAGTTCTTTGGTGGTTAGATATTTCAAGGGTTAAATGGTTATCTTTCGTCGGCGTAAAGACAGTGAAAGGGATAGAGGACGGCGGGGAAAATTGGGTCCGATATCAACGGAACTGCAATGCCAGACATACGGACAGCACCTTCACCAGAAAACAAGAGTAATCAAAATCTGATATTTTCCAGAAGAAAGTAGCCCTAAATAACGTGGAAATACTTCGACTAAAGACGTAAATCTGAATACGTAGGGGCAGAAAACAATAAAAGGGACGTTAAAAATCACCTGTTTGGTATTAGGAGAACATACGCTTGCCCACAATTACATCGGGTAAAAAAAGTTCTCGAAACTAAAATAAGAATTTTGAAAATTTTTAGAAAAGAGAGGAGGACATGCAATAAGGAACCACATATGAGAAATATATAAATGTTTATATTATAACGATACTTAAAAGATTATAGTGTCTTGTACATTTAGTGAGATCTTACAAATGTAATACACATGTTTGTTAAATGCATTGTATATGTGGTTTTAAAGTTGTTTATTTCAGTGCCTGAAAATGATCTGCGTGATCGAAACGCGCGGCATACAGTCAAGAAACAATTTTTTTTTTGGTTATTTACTGCAATTCGTATGTCAATATTGGAAATGCTTTGCTTGCTGGGGGATTACTGAATATTTACAAGGTATTACAACATCGTCCATTTCACGTTCTATGGTTAGGTTTATGTGAATAGAAGCTCTGTGATGAGAATTCGGCACAGAAATTGCTTTGTTTTTCTGGCTATTTCCAGGGGAATAATGACGAAACGCCTTACAGAAGACATATCCCCATTTTTGTGATTATTTCCCCGCGGATGGAACGCGATATTGGAAAAGTTTCTCGAGAAGAAATAAGAATTTTTAACACATGAAACCGTGATTCTGCCACCCATATTTAATTTTATGGTGTGAAAAGTGGCTATCAAATCGTGGCTGAAATTTGATAGCGTCTAGAAATGTGAATTCTTATTTTCAACATTTGCACGCAGCCGGAGGCCAGATGGCACAGGGAAAATTGAAAGTTAAAAAGTCCGACCAATGCCTCCGAAATAAGAGTAGACGTGATAAATTTTCATGCTTTTCATGCTCTACCTACCGGTATGTTTCCCTCCAGTGCCAGCTCTTAAAAGCAACCAGCACAAAGTGCTTGTGCTGGTGAAGTTATCACGGCTCACATACGTGTGAAACTAATGGCTAGAGAGTTCAAGGGTAACACAGGGCGTAGGCTCTTCGGACACTTGGGGAGATCGATCCATGGTGTGTCTTTCTGACAATTTTTTGTGGCCATTAAGAATGTCAGATCTAATCGTACAAAGTACAATTTATGTTTAAACGTCATGCCCCGTGTAGACGGCTTCGGCACTAGAGAGTCATCTAGCTTAAGAACTGGTTTTATAAGGTTAAACAAACAAAGGTATCTGCTTTAATTTGCAGAGTACTTAAAGCAACAAAATCCACAATGGATGAAAAATTAACCGTGCCTCTGAAAACGTCCGTATTGAGGAGGGCATTGAAATATCCGTCGCTTGAAATGATGAATTGAAAGAATAGGTTTAATTTTACAATATTCATACACTGCCCTGCTGTAATTATTCTAACATATGCGTAAAGCTGGATATGGTTTGACTTCTTTTACGACGCCGTGACTATTTGGACTAACAAGCGGGAGTGATACATATAATCATTATTGAACTATCAGTGGGTAAAAATATGGCAGGAAGCGGTGGTGAATCAGTGGAGCCAGTATCCCAGCGTGTGCGGAGAGGGACTGACAAGAACTACGAAAACCTTCAGGCTAGTTGTTAACCGGACAGGGTTTCGAACCAGCCTCCTTCTTAACACAAGTCTACATTATCCGTTCGGCCAGTAATGGTAAATGATATTTATTGTGACCATTCATTACGTTGTCTGTCTTGTTACAGGCCCATAGCCTCCTCCAGAGCAAGTTCTCCAGAGAATGCGATCTACTGTCATCTGTTCCAAATTCCAATATCTTCTTTTTCCCGAATGTCATCAAGTAGCTGCTTGCGTCTTCTTCCTAACCTTCTCTTCCCTTCCATCTATAACAAGACTGTTCCTACGCAAAGTGTGACCAATCCATTTAACCTTCCATCTTTTCATTTTATGTTACTTTCCTTCTTGTCTGATTGTAACACTTATTCATTTTTGACATGATTGGTCTAAACGATCTTATCCGTCCTTGTTCAAAACACATTTTAAAACGTTCCATGTGTTTCTGATCTAATTTCTGATCCAATTGTTTGGAAAAGTTGTAACTGTTGTCCTCGCTATTTGGAATCTTCTCGCTCTCCCGAGGAAGGTAACGTACGTGGACACTGAAATCTGTCGGACATCCCGGATGACTGAAATACTCGTGTCCAGGTTATGTCTTGCATATCGCAATCTGATCTGGACATTACGTAAATGTGTTTGAAGCTAGTGGTTGCTGATTTTGTTTCGTTCCCGAGGGCCCAAACATTTCCTGTGTCGTGCAGTTCCACTTGCGACCCTGCATCAAACTTCTGATACGATCTACAAAGTTGCTCTTCAACTGTACCAGCTAGCTATCTTGTCAGCTAGTTTACGCTGTCCTTTGTCGCCTAGTGTCGATTGTACATAGATTCAATCTACAGAACATATTATAGACTAGATGGGCGAGTAGTAGAGCATTCTTTCCGTTTTGGTTTAAGGAGAATTTTGTAGATGCAGTGGAACGAAGCATGAGAGTGACGTGGATTCAGATATTTCGTTTTCAGGTAGATCTCGTGTTTGAAACTTAGCAGGGAATCCGATCATTCTGAGATATTTTGTGACTTTCCTCAGTTATTTCCAAAGAATTCCGAAAAAATTCTCTTACATTAACCAGAAGATTGTCCTTCCCCGTTCAGTTTCTTAATTCAAGATGTTATCTTCATCGCTGTAGGGCCTCTGTAGCTGGAGTTGAGTTGCGCGTGTTATTTAACTTCGCTGTCAGCTACGAAGATTTTATTCGTCGGTGACGAATGAATGAGCACTTGTATAGTGACACTGAGTGGGAACAACTGAAGTACTCGGAGAAAATTTGTCTCAGCGCACTTAGTATACCACAAATGTTACGTGGTATGTTCTGGGTTCGAAACTGGTCTTTTACTGTTTAGAGGTCGGCGATTAGTTGCCTGAGCCTTAGCATGAACCTCTACAACTGCAGAAGCATAAGAACTAACCATATCGAAGGTAAAGTAGGAAGAATGTGGAGGGGCATAGTTATAGCCTCACACATTTTTAGCTTCGGCGCTATGTGGGGTGGATTGTCAGTGCCACTTTCTACGACATCGCATGAAGAAAGTCCTCGATACCCTTTCAGTACGAGGCTGCTTGGTCCCCCAAGAAAAGTCTGAACATTTTGGAAAGAGAGAAATATATTATTCTGCAAGAAATTGAACCCAGATCTCCGTTTTCTTTCCTGTAGCTTAGCTATAATACGACTTAAGTGTGGAGGCTCAAGATACATAATGTGTGTAGTTAAGAAATAGGTGTTAACATGCAGGAATGAATAATGTAAGAATAAAGATGATTCTGAACACAGTTTGAACGTCATGTTTTTAATTTTTAAACGTAAAATGGACTTAACGTTTAGGATACAACTTCGAAATTAGTAGATGCCACAACAATAAATGCAGGATAGCTCCTTCATTCGAAGTATTGGAGGTTGAGAGCCGAACAGCAGTTTTAAGTATTTTCGTCCTTTTTGTGGAACCATAAGGTTTCTTACGTGATTACAGTAGCTGGCCATGTATTAGATCCTGAGCCAGTTGAATCCCGCCCGATTCCTTACACCCTACTTTCGTAAAATTCTTCTTACTGGTATTTCTCCCAGGCCTAAGTTTCCAATATTGTGACATTTCGCACTAAAAGTAACATTTCTCTCTCATACCTTCCACCTACGCTGTACCTTGCTCCGTCGCAACATAACCATAATAATTCGCCTACGTGATGAAGAGTACAAATTGGGAAACTTCTCGTATTTTTTAAGCTTAAAAGTCCCATTGCGAATTCATCTGGAAATCTGTCATAGTGGGTATGGTGTCTAACCCCGTCTGACTCATAACGAAAGTCATTACCTTCTTTGTGAGTGAATGACTTTCACACTTCGGCAGTCTCACACACATACACAAACACACACACACACACGCAAAGAGTAGTCCTCATTTAAGAAACAAACCACATTCTTGGGTTCATCGTTTAAATTCGTGACAAAACGTGAAGTAAAATTTTATATATCTGGCTTTATTTCGGCGTTACGTCCTATTTATTCTCCTGTCCACCTCCCTTTCCCTTGACGCCATCCTCGCCACCCCTTTTTCTTCACCCGATTCTTCCTCGCCTATTTTCTTGTCACCCCTGCCTCACCCCATTTTCATTCCTATCCCTTTGTCTTGATTTTTCTATTCTATCTCTATTTGTTTCTTGTCTTTCCCGCACCATCTCCCTTGCTTTTTCTTCTCTTTCTGCAAGGCAAAAGGAGAAATAGGACGAAAGGAAATTGGCGAAGGAAAGAGAGTAATGAAAATGGGAAAATTTGAGGTTTAGAGGAAACAGGAAAGGAGCAAAGAAAACTTGAGAGAACGGGAAATGAGGCATGTTATCGAAGTGAAGTTAGAAAAAAGTATTAGAATATTTTAGTGACCTTCAGTTGGAGAACACCGTCGTATAATTCGTTACATTTTGCTAGGACCAGTCTTTGTACATAGGTATACACAATCTGTACAAATATACATAAATTGTTTACCTCCCTGTTATGTCCTCTCTTATTTTCCGATTTTTTTTGTATCCTGTTTTAAAACACCACCTATTATTATTGTACAATTACGACTCAGACCACACGATATCTTCATGTGTTATGTTTATTACTACGTGAAATTTACAGTGAGGTTCATTTTGAGCACCCCGACATGAAAGCAGGGAATACAGCTGATATACCGGTGGTGCTATACAACAGTATTAACGATCCGTGCATTATTAGTCCAATTGTTGTAGAACAGAATGGAGATGAAGGCACATGGTCCAGGGTATGGAGGTTAATTTTTAATATCTTCCTCAGGACATAAAGCAAAGCACAAAGGAACGTTACTCATCAGCAAGTCAATGTTTCTCTTTCATTAAAATACTGCTGTCGGGTGGGCTGGTTCGCGCGTTCCACATCACTGCCATCAGATTGGTATTTCACAGCCCATAGCTGTTTACAACCTGAAGGCTTCATAGCACATACGGAGGTTCCATATATGTAGGTAGCATTGGTTGAATTCCTGCACTGCAGCTCTCTTAGACATTGTTCATTGTATGGCCACGGTTGATACAAACAACCCTTCAGTTGTTAACTCTGTCCGGTCTTCAGGGGAATTAATATATTTTATTTAATTAATCTCTCAGGATTGCAAATAAACCTTGACTGAATTGGGCTTATTGTGTTTGGCGCTGAAAACTTGCGGTTTTCAACCGTCCAGTAAATCGAGCGGAAACAAATATTTAACCCTTGTAACAGACGGGTTGATTTAGAAAATATATGGCTTAATTTGAGTTTATGATATCACGGGAGTTAAGTTCGTCGTCTGAAGAGAAGAGACGGTTATTTTGAAATGTTAAAGATATGATATAAAAGGGCAAAGAGTCCCATTACAGGCCGAGAGTGTCCCGGAGGGTTCCAGTAAGTTAAGGTTGCCAAATTACATGACAACGGCACAGGATGTTGGTAAGGTTGTCAGCCTTACGCACCGGCCGCCTTTACTCCCAGAAAATGCTCATGGTACTCATTTCTAAAGATATGATATGGGAATTCTTTTTGGGGGCTATTCATCATCACGTAGTCTGTCTTACGACAGGTCCTTAACCTCTTCCAAAGCGAGTTACAGTGTGATATAGTGCTTCGTCTTTTAATTCCCAGTCTCTTCTCTTTTCTTAACTTCATCCAGTAGCTGCTTACATCTTCTTCGCCTTTCCGTCTCTTTTGTCTTTCCTTCAATAATGTATTTTAGAAAGTAGTTTCTGCGCAACATATGACCAATCCGGTTAGCCTTCCTTCGATTTATTATATGTAGAATGTTCCTTTCCCCCCTGACTCTTTGAATTATTTTCATTTTCGTGCGGTCCGTCCAACTGATTTTCTCCACCCTTCTCCATCACATCTTTTCGAAACTTCCAAAGTATTTTTTTATCTACTTTCCGATACTTCCAGTTTCAGCACCATACCAAGCTATGCTCCAAATGTAGCGCATTACTAGTCTCTTCCTTAAATTTGAGTCCAATTTGCTTGTGAAAAGAAACTTCTTGTTGAATGCTACTTTTGCCATGAAAATACAGGATTTAATTTCCCGTGTACATCTTGCATCATTTGTTATCATGCTAATCAAATAGTTGAAATATTCCAAATTATTCGGCTGTTTTTGATCTACCCTAATCTGTACTGCAGATGGTTTCGCTGAGATTCCCATTATCCTAGTTTTTTCCACATTCTTTTCCATTTCATAGTGTCTTCCGTCTTCAGTTAGTCTATCAACCATGCCATGTAATGACGCTCTTCTAGGATACTAAAATTGTGTCCTAGAAAATGAAGTGTTTAACGCATTCTTATACGAGCTTTCGTGCACGTACCGGAAAGTGGGATTGTAAATCTGCTGCATTTTGCGTTCGATCGACGTATACAACATCTACCCTGCGGTCGACTCGCCCAGTGTTATTAAGGTCTTAGAGCTGCGGGGTAAAATGTGGCAAAACAATTCGTGTGCACCATTGGAAATTTGTTCGTCTGCCTTCGGGCTTGTTGTGTGGGCTGCGGCTGTCGGATTTATCACGAGTATTAAAGTCTAGAGATCCCAACTTGACTACAAATTCGTAGTCACTTCTGTGCTAGGTTCCATTTAAAAAAAACACCCTATTTTTGTATTTAGACGATAGTTACTCCTTCGGAAACAAATCGTTTACTATCCGTCGAACAAAACTATCCTTTAAATAAAGTTATAATAAATAGAGTCTAACAAAACTTCGTTTAATTATGTTTTTAAATAATTTTCAGCAACACGTTTAGGCTCTTAATATAAAGGAATATATATATATATATAAGATACTATTACTACGTAACGTTTGCTGGTAAGGAATTATGCTACATAGTGTTTTTACATTTTGTGTTTGTAGGTTGAACATTCATACGAGGGGGGATTGAACAGAAAGAACATGTCAAGACCACGGACATATTTGCACTTGTACCGTGAATTTTTGTATAAAGTGACTGGCGGTATGCCAAGATTGAGATGCAGAAAATTACCAAAATATTTAATCGATTATGTGTTTTGTGGAAGATGGAGTGTAAATGAAAGGGAGGTTGTAGCTGCATTTATGTATGGCAACAGTGTATCATTGTATGTATGTATGTATGTATGTATGCATGTGTGTGTATGTATGTATGTATGTATGTGTGTGTATGTATGTATGTATGTATGTATGTATGTATGTATGTATGTATGTATGTATGTATGTATGTATGTATGTATGTATGTATGTGTGTGT
>Ga0123355_10004966_pt1 | contig 19365 bp, 14 predicted proteins | sample TergutEmb28metaG_3_FD_89872 | JGI IMG/M metagenome (GOLD analysis project Ga0123355, IMG submission 89872) | Embiratermes neotenicus P1 segment gut microbial communities from Petit-Saut dam, French Guiana - Emb289 P1 | ecosystem: Host-associated > Arthropoda: Insects > Digestive system > Gut ... | reverse complement strand
GTTGGCTCAGGATAGGGACAGATGGCGGGCACTTGTGAATATGGTGATGAACTTTCGGGTTCCATAAAGTGCGGGGAATTTCTTGACTAGCTGCAGAACCAGTTAGCTTCTCAAGAAGGACTCCGCTCCATGGAGTAAGTAAGTAATAGGACACAATCCAGGGTTGTTATCGGCCTTCTTACTGGACATAATAACCTGTGAAGACATCTTCACTTAACGGGGCTGACCAATAGTCCAAAACAAAGGTGTGGGGCAGAGGAATATACCTCAGCCCACATTCCGTGTGAGTGTGAAACCTTGGGTTCACTCATACTTAGACATCTGGGCTCCTTTTTTTGGACCCAGAGGATATTAAGAGGCTAAGGCTAGGAGCCACCTGGAACTTTAGAAAAGGAAAAGGGCTCCCTTAGCTTGGTATCAGATTATGGGACACAAAGGGCTTGTTTTAAGGCCTAGGTGCATCAGAACTGCAAGGGCTCAAACCAAACTACTAATCTAAATCTAATATATTGTAACAATACATGTAACTCATATTCCTATTTATTCACTTTTTATTTCATTTTATCTGTGGACTCTATTTACTCTATACCATTTCTTGTGCAATTTCAGTAATTACTGCATTAAGATCCTTAAGTAAGTTCACCCAAAGGGCAGTAGTAGTGGTACAGCACTACTCTTTCTTTAACCTCAGCATTACATGAGGGTAGGTGGTTAATGCCACACCTCAGTCGCTTTATCTCCGGGAATGGCCCGGTATCCATTGTACAGGAGGCTGGATGGGCCCCAGGGCTGGTCTGGCTGAATACAGAAAATCTTGCCCCACCGGATTTGATCCCTGGACCGTCCACCCCACAGCGAATCACTATACTAATTACACTGTCCCAACCAATGAATTAAGATCATGCCACATTCATCATGTTCAAAGTCTAAACTGACTTGTTCTATCACTGCATGTTGCTTCTACTTACAAACCGTGTCATTTCTGCTTGATTCAATACATTACCTCACTTACTAATACCCCCCTTCTTTCACATATTTTTGAAATGAAAGCAGGAAAGGGAAATATTATATACAGCATTGGTTTAAAAGGTTCTTGATGCTACATAATAAGACTATCACTTCTCCAAGATATTCATTGCCCTATTAAATACAGAAAATTGTCTCCTCATTGTAACGGCTCTCTGCAACTGTTACTCCATTTAGTTATACTAACAAACCACACACAAAGTCAAATCACACATTTGTGCTGCAAATCACAGTCAGCATGCCACTAGTCCCTGGACAATGGGCAGGGAAGTCACTCCAGTATTTCTAAACATGCCTATTACCTGCATTTGCAGAAATAGTAATGCCTATCACAATTAAAATAGTATCTATCTGCTCTCAAAAACTACTTGCCGATCAAGTGTCACACTCACTATGCACACAGTACAGATGTTGGTTAGGTGCAGTCGAAGTAGCTGAATGACATTAGCTATTATGCAGTATGTGAGGAAAACTGAACAATGTACAAACACAAACCCAGAGGAAGGTCACTGCATGGTAAAAATTATTTCTAAATTTCCATTCTAAACACACGGGAGGAAAACTATGCACAGGGGGACATACTATAAGCAAACACAGAAATTTACACATCACATACACAAAAAAACAAACACAAACACATCAAGCAACAGAACTCAGACAGAAATAAAACTTGCAGCTCTATATATATGCATCAAGCACAGTCAATACATGACATAACATGGAGCCCAAGACACATACATGGATCAAGTACAATCAACACAAGATACAACATTCAGCTCATAGCCAACACGGATTAAGCAGAATCAACAGAACACAGAATGTGTCACTCATAAACAATACAGATCAATCAGTCAAAACAAAACACAACGTACAGCTCACCACACAAAGAGATCAAGCAGAATCAACAGAACACAGCATGTGTCACTCATAAACAACACAGATCAATCAGTCAAAACAAAACACAACGTACGGCTCACCATACACAGAGATCAAGCAGAATCAACAGAACACAGAATGTGTCACTCACGAACAATACAGATCAATCAGTTGAAACAAAACACAACATACGGCTCACAACACACAGAGATCAAGCAGAATCAATAGAACACAGAATGTGTCACTCATGAGCAATACATGTCAGTCAGTCAAAACAAAACACAACATACGGCTCACCAAACACAGAGATCAAGCAGTCAACACAAGACACGACACACAGTGCATGAAAAATACAGACCAAGCAATATGACCAAGACATGACAAATACACAGTACTGGAGCCAAACAAGTCTGTGGGTCATGCCCTGGCTTTTTTTCTCTGAGTTAAAAAAAACCTCACCCCTACGTTAATTTAGCTAGGTCCACAACAGCAGCTTCCAGACATGTCATTAACATAAACACTATCTGAAAAAGAAAGGAAACCACCTGTGGTTGTATTTTTGGTCCTTTCAGTTGTAAGTTCAGAGTATCACTGCAGAAAAGAAGATGTTCCAGATTAATTGTTCAGAACTAGAAATGACAGCTAACAGCAAAAATGCTTACTGTGTACACATATTATTCACACCACACATGAAAATGGTGTGGTGTCATTACCTCCCATGGGTCAAATGGCCACACTCACCACGTGTTCTTTTATGCATATGAAAATGGCTATTCATCCAAGAAGTGGGTTATGTGACACTCCCAACTCTCAAATAAAAACCACGAAATGTAAACAAACAAGTACATGTTACTTCCATCCCCCAACCCCCAGTCAATGTGTGCATTTGGTCTAGCGGCACAAGGGTCTTGCATTGCAACTCCTCAAGAGTACAGAAACTTTCTGCATCCTACTTGGCACAGTGGTCCTATCAAATAATCAGAACACAATTAAGTAACAGGTGCACATGTTTCAGTCACATTGCAAAGCAATTGATAAATGCAGATTTGTGTACTTGGACTACATGATAATCCGTCAAAGTGACTGCAATAAACCAACGTGTCACGCATTCATGACATGTGCTTACGTTGTCTCATTACTATTCATGCACCCCTGCATCCCTAAGAAGACGTTATGTATTTGTTGACTGCAGCCAGGACCTCACTAACATACCTGTTTCTTATACTCATCTTTACCAAAATGGTAAAGCCAACTAACCACAAACAAAAAGACAACTTGTAGTTAAGAACTGCAGTTGCACTGATTACATCTCAATAGTGTGAAATTACAGTATATGTGGACAGATGGAACATACATCAATAACAGACCTATGCACTTGCAGCTTTGTAAGAAAGGGCTGGGTGCAGATAATATGAGATTCCAAAAATCAATTTCTGGACAAACAATGCAATGCAATGCAATGCAATGCAATGCAATGCAATGCAACAATCAAAAGGGCAATTTGATATAGATAATATAGTAGAGGACACTGCAAAATAGAGAAGGCAATGTACAGGCCTACTGGAAAAGATGGGGAATAACCTATTACTTAAGACAGCAATCCAGACTGACCTTGAAAAAGGAGGGAGAGGATGAGGAGGAAAATGATATTACAGGACATGTGGTGTAGATAACAAGTGGATGGAACTGGCACAGGATTTTGCCCAATATTTTACTTCTGGATTAGCTGTGTTAACTCCAGGGATTCCAAAACTACAGTGTTAATCACATTGAGTGACACGGAAGCCATTTCACTATTTTATGTGCCAAGTTGTTCTGAACACTGATAAAAACTTGAATAAAACTGGCACTAACCATCCTACTATCATCTACCAACCAGGAATGCATCTTACTTGCCATATCACATGCAAGGTACATACTTCATCATAATTTTTAATTGGCCACATGTTACAAACTACAAAATTCCAGCAATAAATCTTCTTGAAAATAGGAGCAGCTTATATGGCTTTAAGGAAGGCAGGGGTATAATGTTAAAACAGGATCTGTATAAATAATCTGCATCATTTATTTTAAGGACAAATCAGGATGTTCCAACACATATCTGAACATCATTTCCACCTCAAGACAGCAAGGTTTCATTTACTTGCATTGTATTTTTATCAGATTTACCATCATGCCTGGTATCATTCAGTGCAGAGAAAAAGGCTCTTGAAGAAAGTGTTGAGTACACCATGAAATATCACTTCATATCCTTCACAAGAAAACAGCTTCCAAAATTTTTAATATATATGTTGGATGTATTACAAACTCATATTTTGGCCATGTTTATTTAAAATAGTATTGTCCACCTGTGTTTTACAGAATGTTATAAATTCTGATAAATGTTCTATACCTCTTTGATATTTATTTGTGACTGGGCAAAGGCAGGGGATATGGGTGACAGAACTTGTATTCTGTAAAGAGGTTATGTTTGCAGTCAACTAACCAGCATCATATGCTTCACAGTTGTTTCCGACTTCTTCTTATGGTCAGACACACTCCACTTACATCACAGTTCACTGAAAGGTCTCCAATTAAACATATATTACAAAGAAAGGAATTTGGGCAACATCATTCCACTGTTAGACAATCACTAGTAATACAGTCCACACCAACACAACATATAAAATCTGTATGTTTATCTGTTGTGTTGGTGTGGACGGTATTAGCAGTTACAAAACTAAGCGTATGACTGCATCTCTTACCAATTTCCATGTGTTTGCCAATTGCGGTGCCTATCCCATGACCTAAACAGTAATCTTCCTGGCACTGTTTCACCTTATATAACACTATTCATTTTTAGAATCAGTGTGTCGCATTCTTGAATGGGATTCCTGCACTGTAAGTGACACCAACCTCCCCAGCCTATCTTTGAGCCAAAGAAGCAGTTTAGTTAACGGAATAAGTGGTGACTCATATTCGTTAGGAACAATACCATCAACCGACGATTCAAAGAAACTGAAAAGTGGAAACCATATTCGAGTTCTATTTGAATCTCTCTGCATTAGAGCCTGGTTGTTAGCAAGTGTATGGTAATACAGAAAGAGACGTGAAGTAATGTAGAATGCGACAAAAACATCAATTGAATAATGCTCATGTGCTGACAGAATGAAGAATATGCCAAACATGTTTATAAGCCATGTAAAGGTATGGACGAAGTACAGATGTCGTGGTGTATCTGAAATATAAGGGAATACAAAGCATTATAATACAACTTTGTTAAAATAATTTAATTCTTAATTCCAAAAACAAGACAAATGCTTGGTCATAAATAAAATGTTTGATATAATACAACTGTCAATAAATAATTAATCTCAGTGCATTACTTACTGGCAGCCTGCATTAAAAAATAAAAGTTCATTAAACTATATGCAAATAGACATCCTGTACTCTGACCTAAAACTTCACAATTGGTACAAATAGTCTGTGCACAATTATCAGAAAAGGCATACTTATACCATCAACAGTAATTTACGGCACTCATGCAATTTTTAAGATCGGTGTTAAAACAACACCTACAAACTGTAGGTTGTGAAGTTTTGCACAATCCTAAAATAAACATGACACTTCTGTTATGACCAGTTTTGGAGAATCTAAAATAAGATTAAGGTCATCAGGCAAAATCTACATATAGTCATGCCAAATCTGACACCACCAAACAAACCACACCCTGCTCACCAGTTAATTTAAATGCCCTTTATACACTCCTATAAGTTTACTATAGTACAAGAAAATTTAAACTGTTTAAACATATTAGATTTCTTTTAACTTCTACCCTCAAAATTTTAAAATACTCACATTCAGTAATAAAGAAATTGAGCATTGTGAGAGCAACGGTGTGACCACTGAACATGTAGTCACCACATGTTCTCACTCCTTGAATAGACATGCCTGCTCCTCTCCAGATTATGTAGGCATGTTGTATCTTTGCCCAGAGTTCCCCATGCTTCTTCCAGTCATCTGAATCCTTACCCACCCTTGGGTTGCACTGGAGATGTGTCCCGGGCACTGAGAGCGAAGTTATAAGCATTGTAACACAGCGAAGCAAGAAAACAGTTCCCGACAGTGCAAAGAATCGGCGCAGGAGAATGAACCTAGTACGAATTGTAAAACATTAGCCAAATCAAAGATCAATCCAAAATGCATACATAGGTTTTCTAATGCAGTGTCATCCAGCACTTCCTGATTCACAGACAGGCAAAATAGCAGTTTTCCAAGGCCCGTTTCCTGTGTGTGTCTCTCACCGTACAGTACAAACAGTCTACAAATCAAATTTTTATTTACACACTTCATCACTGATCATAAATATACTGCATAAAGGGTCACAAGCACCACGTGTCCCATGGATGTAAGAAGTTAGTAAGAAGCTAAGTTCATGGTCATTGCACCACAAAGGAAATTTATAATCTTGCATTGAAGGTACTACATAAAGATATGTATGTAGAGAACAAGTAGCTGAAGACATTCCTCCTTCATTATCTGTTTTCCCACAAAAGTCATTTACACACACATGTTGTGGTCCCATCACATCATCCATAAGCTGAACACACCCTTTCCCCGTTTATGAAATTACCACTTAATATGCTATAATGCCTAAATCATTCAATTCCTCAACACAATTTGTCACCTAGTACCATTTTGCACTGCATAATTCAGGCACTAATTCTTTCTTTTGAACACTTCACTCTCAAGAACTGAGGTGTTAAAATTAGGTGAAGAAATAATGTATGTTAGGGGTGGCAATTTCATATCACAAGCAACTACATCATGGCTCACAAACAAATATGACACCAGTATTCCCAAGCAAAGTGGTAAACATCATGTGACAAGCTTAGTGAAGGCCAAGACCATGCCACATCAAATAGCAAGCTTTTACTGTGTAGTCATTATTATATTGTGAAAGTCTGACTTGATTTCAGTTACACTTTGCAAAGAATGTTTATGGCTGAGTGGTATTAAGTGCAACAAAAACATGTGCAGCATGGGTGATAAGAAAGCTGGGACCAAGCAGAAGGTACCTTTAATAAAAGATAAACTTGCTATTGTTCATAAAGTAGGCTCAAATCCTATATCATCTCCTGTGACCATTGCAAAAGAACTGGGCACCATCACCTTTTACAATGAAAGCCAAAATGTCAAAGAAATTATAAAGTTGTGTAAAGCTGTAAACATTTCTGTACCACACAGGACAGTGAAGACTGAGAAGTAAGAAGAGATCAAAAGAGCACTGTATGTGTGGTTCAGAAAGGAACATTCCCAGAACACGCATATTGATGGAGTTATCTTAAAGGAATAAATGGTAACGGAAACTGAAATGAAACTTAATGTCAAATTTGAACCATACAACGGACGGCTTGACTGATTTAAAAATTGTTCAACCATTAAATATGGAACTATAAGGAGCAAGGCCCAAAGTGTTGATCTGGAAGTGGAGACATGGAACTCCTCCACTCTTCCAGTCAATATTGCTGCATATGAACCTAGACATTTTAACACTGAAGCTATCCAACAAATCTTTGGTATTAATGGTGAAAATTTCCATGGTGCAAAGCACAGGCAGGACCACTTTACTGGGTTAGTATGGGTCAACAGGGATTATTGAAAACAAATGCCTTTGGCTGTAGCCAGTAAAGCTGAAAAGCCAGAATGATTTAAGCATACGAAAAGTCTGACTTGTAAATAAACCAGCAACAAATTTGCATCGATGGCCTGTGCAGTATTTGAGGACTATTTAAGAACTGTGTGTGTTGAAATGGGTGGGGAAGAGATACTGGTGTTCAGTGACCACTGTCCTGCTCATACCAAACAGTTGATCAATTTCAGAAGTACCCATTACATTATCTCCCTCCCATCCCAACAAATGAGCAGTCCTACGATCCATGGATCAAGGCATCAAGTTCATGAAGCAGTGATTCAGGAAGAAGTTGATATGCTCACTGCTTTAACAGCTAAAACCAAGATCCACCAAATATTAAGCTTTCTATTTTGGATGGCCTGTATTTTCTGATTTCAGTGCTGGAAACAGTAGACCCCTTCACAATAGCTAATTACTCTAAGAAAACTGGCTTTAGGTTATGTTCTTGCTGGCAAACAAAACAGAGGGGTGAAGTGAGTGAAAATCAAAATGAGAGTTTGCAAGTTCTACTGGACCAACAGTTTTCAATTCCCGGTTATAACCATTAAGTTCATTAAAAATATGTAACATAAAAAATATGCAACTTTATTTCACTATGGCTTATTTTATGGGAATAATAATGAATGTGTATTTAATGGGGATATTATATTAAAATGAAACAAGCTGCATAAAATAATTTAAACTGCCACGTGTATCATCCTCCAAGGAAACTAGATTTGTAACATGGCTCCACTTCCCCATTTGTGAAGGGTATAACAAAAAAATCCATCTTCTTTTCCTCTATTTGCTTAGCTGACCACACTATCATACACCTCAAATAAAGTATGCTTGCTAAAAGAACATGAAAATGAAAAAGTCAGTAGTTTTATCAGAGTACTTTTTTCTAACTGGAGTAAACATAAGGAGTGTCTATCAATTTGCAAATACAGACTCTCCCATATAACTGCTTCTTGAACACTAAGATAAAAATTCCCTATAAAATTCCGACCAACATAACTTTCATGGATGAAGCAATTAGACTTGAATATGATGTGGCAACAGAGTATGTGCACACGATAATCATGTTTCTAGCAAGTATTATGTATTGAGTCAAATTTTATCAAGAAACAGTTTCATCTCCATGTTCGTAAACAAGTCGCAGGGTCTGTAGCCATGCACGTGTATAATGTGTCGACACAGTGTATCTTATCTGAATCATGAAAGCTGTACACAAGGTATATCTATATCATGTGAAATTTCATCCAAATCCACAAGAAACTGCATGGTGGTGGCTGGTGTGAATTTCTAAATGTCCTGTACACAACAGCATAATCTGGGAACTGTATAAAGTAAGCTCTCTTTTATTAAGAGCTAATATTACTCTTTATAAAGGCTACAAGATAAAATCTTTAATATGCTGTTAAGAAGAACCAACCTGTGCTTATGAAACATAAGAACTGTAAGCCAAATAAACAGGAGCAATGTCCCTGTCAGTTCACACATGTGGAAGGCCCACGGTATGTGGGGAACATTATCCAAGAAAATGTCTGGCAATGGAGGATACTTCTTCATGTCAGGAACACGATCGTGCACAATCACCATCACAAATGCTGTTATCCATGTTACTACAAACAAATATCCAAGACTTATGAGAGCTTTCCAGATTTCTGGCCTGAGCTTAGAAGCACGGCCATCCTCTGATAATGGAGGAGTGTAGTGATGGTGTTCAGTATCTGTGTACAGCAAAGAGTCCACGCTTCCCTGGAACATGAAGTGTTCAAATTACCTCTCTGCAAAAACAAATTTCAATCCACCACACAAGCCAAGGAATTTCTGGATTAGCTAATTGTTTATCAGCTCTGAAGGACCCGCATCACTAAATTAGCTACTCTGTAAATTTAGATGACTGATAATTATAGTTAATTACAGTGCAGCCACTGATAACATGTAAGAGGGCTGTCCTTACTCACTCCCAGCAATCAAAATGTATTTCATTGCCAAGCAGTAGTAGCCACTGCCATTAAAATTAACTAGGTCTAACAACATGTTCAGTACTGGCTACTGTAATCTGTGTGGATAAGGTTTGATATACTGCTGAACAGCAAGTTGTTCTGCATGAATCGCATGTGAAATGTGGTCGTGGTTGAAGTCAATTTTGTCATAAATTTCCTGGGACCAGAGTTCCAAGCACAACACACACCCATGAACACATGAATAAACTGAGTCTACTGGGTCACTTCTGGACAACCCAGCTGTTAAAAGACACTGTGCACTGAACAAACGAAAGCTGCATAAAACACAGAAATCACCAGAGAGCATTCTCTGATAGTTATGGAAGCTTTGTTTGGTGGCAGAATAATATGCCATGGTTTATAGTAATTACGCTCACTTAAGTCAACCCCACATCATTTTTATTTCAAATGTAGTTTGAAAGAACAAGTCTGCAACATGAACCCCCATACAGAAGAAGTATGAAAAGACATGTGAAGAGAAATTTTAGAATTTCTTCAGGAAGATCTCTGGGTGAACTGCAACTCACTTAAATCGTAAAAAGAGTGCAGATAAGTACAGGCACAGCATTTTCAGCACCTGTTATAACACAGGCAAGTTGATTTTATTCTTTTTATGGATCACATTCTGAAAGACTGGGAGAATCTTATAATGAACAGCATCATGTCATGCAGTTACACTACTGCACTCTCCCAGCAGACACACTGTGCTACACATCATCCATATTATAAGGAACCAAAATAATGGCTCAAGTGAAGACAGTAATATTTGTAAATACAACATACTCAGCATGCATAGAAAGAAAGAGTAATATAACACAAAGCACTGTGGTCAGAAATGAGAAAGCCTATTTTCTTACTGAAAAGATTTGTAACCCTTCATACCTATTTCTATTATTATGAAATTCTTATAACTGTGAAGCCTTTATTCATTAAATCCCAATTTTGTCTCCACTAAAACTAATAAATGTATCCTCAAGTTTTACCATCACCACACGCGTAACTGTTCACCCAATGAGTGTATCACATGAGGATTCAAGGCATCTAGTATGTGATAGTGTCACTGGGTAAGTGGTTTATGATCTTCAAATGATCCAGAACCACTTACCCACAGACACAACATCACACCTCAGATGACTAGGGTTGTGATGGCATATTTATATTCTATCTTCATACCCAATCGTGAACACTTAGCTCAAGTGGTTCACTAGTTATCACCACCTATCCAAAAGCTGAATACAGATTTCACGTAGCCAGCATTCTGTTGTTTTACTTTATACAAAACAATTGCCCTAACATAAAAATTTCATATTTTTCAAAAATCTACCTGTATTACCACACATCACTTCAGGACTCTAGCCGAAGCAACACTAGTGTCGCTCTCAAATTGCACAAATTTATGCCCTTGCCATCCTGTTACTACGGACTATAGAAAATTTAAAAACTTTATTTCTGAGGTCATTCCCAGTCACTAATGTCAAATAAATATGGGTTCAATTCTCAGACAGTTACAGATCAATCACTAACATGATTGGTAAAAAATAAGATGTAAAGTTAAACACAAAGTCCTCACTGCTGAATTTGTAATAAATGTTCAAAATGAACACTCTCTGCTTCAAACACATCCTAGCACATACGTGAATAACTGTATAACTTACATGAGTTCATCCTGTTTAACATGTAAAGGGGTTGTATTATCCAAAATGTGATGCAGCAATGCATAATCATATTACCGTTTTCTGCTGGTACACCAGTATGTCAAGTGCTCCCACAGATAAAAATCTAGGCAGGTGTGGTGTGATCTGAATGGCAGATGTGGTCTACCACAATCAATCCATGAACCAGGGGCGTGATGATCAAGATATGTTTTCACAACATGACTAAAATGGGAAAATGGGGAGGCACTCTGTCATGCTGAAGTACAGTTTGTTTCAAGGTCATATGTGTAAACGCCTCAAGGCTGCAAATATCAACAGACCTTAACCTATGTTTGTAGGGCATTCTTGACAAGGAATAACCTCAAAAATAAGATCCTGTAATGAAGATAAAAATCACCCTGCATAAAGTAACTGCATGAGTAAAGTAAAAGTAGTTGTCAGTTTGTGTGGTTACTGCATTTGTAAAAACTATTACACAAAAGAAACTTGCATTGAATGAGAAAAAATTTTCCATGTAAAATAACTGGAATGTCCAGGTCAGGGGAGGAAATTTCCACACCAGCCTACCCAACACCACCAAATTTTCAAATGGCAAGAGAGAATACAGTTACAGTAAGTGTAATACGATAATTTGAATTAGAAAATAAAATCTGCTCTAATCTGAGAGAAACAAATGTTACAAGAAAGACACATTGACTGCTCCGCTGGACAAGCTTACTAGAGCTAGTGCAGAGGGTGAAGTGAGTGAAGGAGTTATTGGGGCTGTTGATTAGACCTGCCAGAATTTTTCACTTCATGTTTTAAGGGTTCATTTCCAACCATGTAAATCCAAATTCCATACATCAAAACTGCATAAACCACGAACTACCCGCAGTGGATTCCCCTCAATGCATTAAATAATGCAAAACCAAATCAACATTGTACCATATTTTCAAATCTTTGTGCCCATAAAGGCTCAAAGCAAATCTGATTACAGTCAAGTTTTACTAAGGTCAGGAACATCAACTAAAACTAACCTCATTTTTTTGCGAACCATAACAGTGCATCATCACAGAGTTTGGACCTAAAAAAGAAGTGCTTGAGAGATGTAATATGGAGGCAGGATCATAGCCAAGACTTATCAATGCATGTTGGTTCTCCAACTGTAAACGGCGGAGACTTAAGCTCAGTCGTTTCACATCACCTAGTACCTAAAATCCAATAAGGACAATGAATTTATAGACACAACACAATTAAGATTCACTGGAGAAATATATTCAAAAGCAGGAGAAGCTATTTTCTAAATTTACAGAAGCATGTCAGCTGCCCAAGTACATAAACTTATCATATGTGCATAAAAGGCAAAAGTTACTGGTCCCCACACTGTGAAATATATGTTAAAATAAAATGAAGAAGAAAATAGATGAAATACTAATGATGCAATACAACCAGTACTCACAGTGTGGTCATATTGTCAGCATGTTCCTAACTACTGTGTTGATAAGAATATCCTTTAAAAGCCAAAGAATGTTATAAGAACCAAGGCCAGAAGAAGCTAACAACCTGTTTTGTCCCTCTAACAGTAAACTTCTATAACTGCACCAACAGCTCTAATGCCATAACTGATGTTTTCTTCATATTTCTTTCTATGAGATCTACAAATGGTGCAGCACTACTATTTGAAGACTGGCACAAAAATATGTCCATAATCAGGATTCATTAATTACACAAAATAGAGGAAGAGATAAACATCACATATATATCACAGCACTTCCCCTGTTTCATTAAAACAACTTCTCTACTTTTGTCTGGGTGATTTAACTTCTGCAAAAGTCAGATGGTCAGAGGTCAAATGTAACTGTAAACGGTGTAAGGATTATTCATCATTCTTGGTTTATTTAATGGCGCTTTCAGTCGTTAAAATTATATGGCATCAAATGATGAGTAATTTATAAAAATGACATACAGCTGTAGTAACCACTGGCCACAATATTCTGTCTGACTGAAACAGAAAATATCTGAGAACACACTAAACATAATACTTAAGAATAACAGTATCATGGACACATGCAATGTAGGAAAATGTGAGCTCCAAGAACTTAATATTTCACCCCTGCAAATAACATATTATTTAAACAAGGTACACTTCATAAGTTCTTCAAAACGTGTAACTCCATAATTCTAAGAAACCTTTTGATTCTGGAAAATAACAGATGACTGGCAACAGAAAAAAGTATACTGGAAAAGAGGGATATTAGTTGAGTTACATATCAACAAACACTACATACTAAAAGTACTCACTCCATGGAGCAGAGTCCTTCTTGAGAAGCTAGCCAGTTCTCAGCTAGTCAAGAAATTCCTGCATTTTATGGAACCTGAAGGTTCATTACCATGTTCACAAGTGTCCACCAACTGTCCCTATCCTGAGCCAGCTCAACCCAGTCCAAGCTCCCCCATCCCACTTCCCATCTTAATATGATCCTCCCATCTATGCCTGAGTCATCCAAGAGGTCTCTTTCCCTCAGGTTTCCCCTCCAAAACCCTGTATGTACCACTCGTCTCCCCAGTACATGCTCCATGTCCCGTCCATCTCCATCTCCTTGATTTGATTATCTTAATAACATTTGGTGACGAGTAGAGATCATTAAGCTCCTCATCACATAGTTTTTTCCACTCCAGCTGTTACCTTGTCCCTCTTAGCCCAAATATTCTCCTCAGCACCCTATATCCAAACACTTCCAGCCTATGTTCCTCCCTCAATGTGAGTGACCATGTTTCACACCCTTACAAAACAACAGGCAAAATTACAGTCCTGTATGTCTCAATCTTCATACTTTTGGATAGCAAACTACAAATTTAAAGTTGCATGAATTTGGGTGAATTCTTATTTTTTTATTTTTTTAAATTACAGAAGGAGGAATTAAAAATTCTGCTTGAACTGCGTAATGTGTGAAAATATGTCACAGTGGAACGTGAATCGCAATTCAGCGAAGGAGACTTCCCTGTAATTACTTCAGCTCTGGTATGCGTAACACCAGAGAATAAAATTACACACCGATAGCCTACCAATTCAGTGGTCTCACTTTGCTATGTGGAGAAGAAATATTTCATTTTATAAAAATTAACATCATTTCAAAAACAACAAACATATAACACATTACAACTTCTAAAGGCCTGTATCTGAATTTTACTTTCAGCTACAGCAGTCACACTTTTTAAAGCAAATATCTAGCAAATTAGTACACATACCTATTACACAGTATCACCAGAGATAATGCATAACAGCTCACCATCTTCCTTTTGAGTCAAGTGACAGTCTTACAGATCTAACCCCTCATATGTCATGCAATTAAGATAAAATTAAGATATACAACCCACTCTAAACCAAGTCATCCCTTAAGTTGTCACTATAAACATACGACATAAATAAACCTTATTATTTCACAGAATATCAACAGTGGCACACATTCACATTTTCCTAGCACATGTACCTTCTGCATGTTGTCATAATGAAATCTGTATATCCCTACAGGAACAAAACCTGGCAAGTTAAAGCATAACATAAATGTCCACCTGAATATTAAGAGGGTCTGTCCGAAAATCTGTTTCAGTCAAGAGAAGTAGTGCTTTCCCGTCAATACGATGTCTCGAACACAGTAAATGTATGTACTGTTCATGTCCATTCCCACGCAGCCAAATAGCAACATCGTCTACTGTCCAATCCAATACTGATGTAGTTGCCATGCCTGAACTGTCAAACAAAAAAGGTTCATTTGTCAAAGTCCATAATCATACCAGTAATCATTATGATTGCATTATTATTATACACACGAACAGAACGAACCTTCCGGATGGAAAATGTTGATAACCTTAATTCAAATCTTCAAGGACCATGGATCAAAATCCATTCCCACATTAATACACTTCACATTTACATCAAAACTGAACCGCATGACTGTCAGTACGACCACTTATCAATCACCGCTCCCGGAAGCATGTTGTAACAGTAAATTGCAAAATGGGTCATAAGACAGCGTGGTAGTGACTCATTGCTAGCAGATTTTAAGTGACGGTCCTTAGCATGGTAAGCACTTTTGCTGAAAAACTGTTCACAGAAAACCTCTCATTCCACAATAACAATTCCATTATGAACATCATTGCACCAAATCAGTTTCACCAAATTCTTTACATATTGGCTGGTCACAGCCTTACACTGGCCACAAATACAAGCTCCATGATGTACGATATGTCTGCCATCTGTTGCTTAAGGTTTGTAATGCATTACAGTCTCCTCCGGTTCACATGCAATCAGTTCATCAATGCGCACCGTTTAAGCTACAAAATACACGGCTTGTAGAAAGGTAATCTCTGGATCGTAATACGGCTAACGGTTCGGTCTCGCGCCGCGCGCAAACAGAAATCGCATTTATCACCTTTCGAGGCGTGTATGAGGTAGTTCTCATGCTGTTTACTTGAGTTACTCCATATATATATAAAAAAAAAAAACGTAAAATGAATACATAATACCATGGTTTTATTTGTCCGTCTGTTTCACTTTCAAATTTACTGCCAAAACTCAAAATAAAATTACATATTACGGATATAGAATGGGGTGTACACCGAAACTTGCCATGTCGGTTTCATGGTGTACAGACAAATTACAGTTCCCAGCCTGACATCAATTACAAACTTCAAACCTAAAAAACTACATCATACAGAAAATTGGTACATCAAATAAAACAGACCCAACCTTTCTTTCAGGAATTTTTCCATTAAGTTAATATTCAACAAAGCGTAATACATGGAAAATTCATTCGATTGCACATTATGATGAACTTTGCATGCATATATTTGTATCTGAAATAAAACCCCAAATAGGGCTGAATGACACAATGTGCCATCCATTTTCATGATATTCAGATTCAGATGGCATTCAGTTATCTAGCTGGCATTGTACTACATTAAGTCTTAATAGAGGACATGCAGTTCTGTCATAAATTATATAAAACGAATAATGCAATTGCCACACTTATTTTTATTATGACAATGTTTATTTTTATAAAATACTCAAGTTCAACCCATGGGGTCATCAGCTGTAGATGTTATGATGGAATAGAATTCTCATACCAACAAGTGAGAACTCTTCTTTACAATTTTTGTGAATTATAATTATATTATTATTTCAAAAATCCATCCAACAAGGCCTTAATTACAATAATGTAACAATATTTACTGCATACAGATTAGCATGTTAATATAAGGTTTTCTGTAGAAAATTTAGGAAAATATATCAATACCAACATAAATAAGATCCAAAAAGATCAATCTAACAACAAAAAAAGACAAAAATGCAAAGACAACCTGTGGAGAAATATACTTGGATATAATTTACATCCAGGAAGTGTGAATATCAGTACATTCATTGCCATTACAGAAACACGGTTATATATATATATATAATATATCCATACACAGTAAAAAATCTATTCAAACAACAGGGTTGAATCAAAAAACATAAAAAATAAACAGCAAGAGAAGACTAATTGGTTTTTACTAGAGAAATGAATGTATAAAATTTTTATTGCTTTTTATAATGACTTTATAAAAAATGAACTTTATTTAATATAATTTCAGTACTGAAATATACTTGGTCTAATAGTAACATACCTGTATATGCCATAAAAATATTTATTTTATATATAATTAAGACTGCATTAGGTGGGTTTTTTAATATTGCAATATGATTGTAATAGATGAAAATCAAGTTTTCTTTCATAAGAATGAGAATTTTAAATGTTTTCTATCACCATCCTCTTATACGTTGACACCTGGTGATGACCTCATGGGTTAAAAAATGTAGCGGTTGTTGTGTACTAAAACTAGTCGTGTTGATTGTATAATCCTTGTTTAGTCAGCTGACAGGCTACAAACCTTCAAACTCTTCTTTTACTTATGGACCAACAAGCATGTTAGACATTTCAGGTATGCTTTACATTCAGCCTTCAACTTAATATGATGTCCAGACTCTTTTTTACTATTTTGGACATCAAACAGAACATTACACTGAATTATTTGAACAGAACTCCATTACATTCCATTCAGCAGTTGCATCACATCAATCAATTTGTAAGGCCAAACTCACCTAACACTTAAAATTACTGTCAGTATGTCTCAAAAATAAATACCAAACATGAAAATCTTACCAGGGCCACTGACAGTGGGTTCAGGCCCCCCAGCAAGGGCAGACTGGCTAAAAATATTTACACTAAATCAGAAAGACTGCTGCAGTTGCAGATTGACTTGGGTTTGGTATGAGAGTTAATTTGTACAATTGACAAATAATACTACCAAAACGCTGAAAAACGTATGCAACACAGTGAGGTCTTGGGCCCTCTTCTGGACTGCTGGGCCAAAATAATTTGTATCGGCTTCTCCCCATCCCCAACTTGTCAGCAGTGAATTAAACACACAAATTTAGACCTGGACCTACAGTTTATGGCAAGCAACTTCACATAACATGTTCCTTGTAAGAGATTTTTTTTTGCAATTGTTGCTTCTCAATGGTGCACAAAATGAAAGGTACCATCATATCTAAACACTCATCTAAAGAACTGCATATTTACTTTATCCTTTAAATGCAAAATGCAAATCTTGGTGGCCCCAAGATTTTCTTACTTAGCATGGACATTCAATTGCTACCATGTAAACACACACATACCAGCATACAACATGTTAGGCCATTCACCAGTACATTTTAGAGGGCAGCATATGGTATCATAAGATGATAAAGGTTATTAGAGAAGGAAGATCTTTCTTCCCTTTTGTTAGTAGATACGTTTTTATGACCACCAACTAGAATAGTGCCCTGTCCACAAAACAGGTATGCTGCTTCATTTTCTGTCAATTAATTCATAATAGTACCATAGTGGTGTTGACAAACCAGCTACCATACTGAAGAGTCTTGGAATTAATAAAAAAAAAGTCACTTGGTGCAGAAGCCGTACTGAAGAAGACATTTCTGCAGTCAAGTTTTTGGCAACTAGCAGAATTTCACAACTATGAGTGCAGGGCACTAATGAACACATGCATATGAGGGGTACTGATAAGTCCTTACCCCGACCAGGAAGGAAACAAGCTACAGTGACCAAACTCAGGATTTATTCAACATAATCCCCATGAAGCTCAATACACTTCTTAGCCCATTGCTCTAACTTTTGCAAGCCACTCAAAAAAAATTCAGAATGTTGTCCATCCAACCAGGTCTCCGTGGCAGCAATGATCTCCACGTCGGACGAAAAATGGCAACCTTTCAATTGTTTTTCCAGTCCAGGGAACAGGTGGTAGTCCAATGGGGCCAGATTCGGAGAATAGGGTGGGTGATGACGGCAGTGGAAGCCCAGGTAGGCCAGTTTCTTCTCGGTTGCAAGTGCCCTGTGAGCTGGGGCATTGTCATGCAAGAACAAAACCCTCTTGGTGAACTTCCTGCAGCGTTTTTCCTTCAAAATGTCCTTCATTTGCACCGGCAGAGATAAGTAATACTCCGTGTTGATAGTTTGGCCCTTTGGAAGATAATCAATGAGGAGGATGCTGTCTTGATCCCAAAAAATTGAGGCGAGAACTCTTCCAGCGGATTTTTGCACTCCGAATTTTTTGGGGCTGGGTAAGCTGCTATGCTGCCACTATGTTGACTGTTGCTTTGTCTCCGGGTCATAGTGATATAACCAGGTTTCGTCCATGGTCACAGATCGTGACAGGAAATCACTTGGATCACGCCGAAAAAATTCCAAAAGTTGCTCAGACGACTGGCACTGACGTTTTTGATCCACATTCGGGTATTTCGGGACCCACTTCACGGACAGCTTCCGCATGTCCAAATCTTCATGATGGACCCAACCTGCTCACGTGAGATGCCCAGTTGCTCAGCTATTGACTTAGCTGAAATCTGGCGGTCTTCCAAGATTAGCTCGTGAATTTGATCATTAATCTCTGGGGTAGTCACTGTTTTGGGTTGTCCAGGATGAGGCGCATAACAGGTGGAAAAATCACCACGTTTAAACTGGGCTACCCAGTTTTTGATGATGGCATACGATGGTGCATGTTCTCCTAATGTTTCTACTGGAATGGCGTGAATTTCCTTCAGTGCCTTGCCTTGCAGGGGGGGGGG
>Ga0123355_10004964_pt1 | contig 19370 bp, 10 predicted proteins | sample TergutEmb28metaG_3_FD_89872 | JGI IMG/M metagenome (GOLD analysis project Ga0123355, IMG submission 89872) | Embiratermes neotenicus P1 segment gut microbial communities from Petit-Saut dam, French Guiana - Emb289 P1 | ecosystem: Host-associated > Arthropoda: Insects > Digestive system > Gut ... | reverse complement strand
ATATGCCCATCATCAGGAGCTCGAGACTATACTTGTGTTATTACCGCATATGGTGTGTAACGCCTTGGTTGCTGGTGGTCGGCGGTCAGGTACAGGGCAGCAGGTTACGCGACTGGGATGAGGGAACCTGCTCGAGTAGCTTCCCTCATCCCGGACGCATAGCCTGCTGCCCCGCACCTGACCGCCGACCACCAGCAACCAAGGCATTACACACCATATGCGATAATAACACAAGTATAGTCTCGAGCTCCTGATGACGGGAATATAAGTGCCCGAAACATGTTGAGCAGATTATAAGGGCAATAAACCATTCAGTAGCATCTAGTTGGTTTTTTTCTCTACGCCTATACAACGATGCACGAACAAACATACATCAAATTCACATGATTATCGATTAATGTTACTTAACGAGGCAGCCTCATTTTATATTCAGTTTTAGCGACAAACAGTATGGAAAAGGTAAAGGTGTCCTTGGAAACAACATGAAGTCACATACGTGGACGCAGTGAACATTACCGCTTATTCTAATTTCAGCAGTAGATAGAGATATGTGTTTAGATTCATGCCCTGGTTTCTTTTCCGTTAGGAAAGCTCCCCGGGCACAATGTAACGGAATGTCATCGCAGGTCTTGATGATTTCGAGAAGAGAAATAATTCTTCACCCTTGCCGGAAATCGAACCACGATATTTCAGTTGACCACCCCGTAGCCTAAGAATCATCACATTGTTGCGCTCCCTCAGATAGCGCAATGCTAATGAATTTTGTAGAACTAGGAATATTGTGATGGATTATCTGCTTGTTGTTGAAGATTGTAACGGTGTTTGTCCGCAGTGTCCGTGCGAACCCACGAAGACTGACAGCCGAATGTCGGTATTTGGACAAATATCCGTCACGCTACATACTGCATCACAAAGGCCCTTCGTGGTTCGCCTGAATTCTTGAAGTGGACGCTCTCTAATTACGTAGAGCCTGAGACCCTTTTTCCACAAACTACAAAATAAAAGTAGTGCTATATTTGTCACTGGGAACAGGTGATCGATATCACTTGTTCTGAGACCTCCTAACAGCACACACTGCGTTGATGTCACAGTCCAGAGTCTTTTTTCTTTATAGATGTAGATTACCATGAAAATCTCTAATAAATTATTAAAGTGTGGAAGTGAAAGTAAAGGCAACCGTCTGACAGGGTATATCAGCAACGTCTTTCTTATCCGTGGTATTACTGAAATTTTAAGCACAGACAGCCTTGCCAGAAATTTACACCACAATGTGACTTAAACTTACACTTGTCTTAAGACTGATGCTGTAAATCTACATTTAATTTGCAGATGAGTATTATAGCAATTAAGAAAAATTCTGACAGTAAATTGCAACTTAAACTTAACAACTAAACCACGAGGAAGTTGAACTCCTCACACCGTGCTGCATATTACAAGTACGTTCCAACTCTAATATTAAAAGTTCTACATTACTTCTACAGAGTATATTAACGAGTTTCTCACAATCCCCACCACAAACAATTACTTTCCCGTACAGAATTTTCCTATCTATAAGAGTACCATGTCCTCCTCTTTGTAAGGTACGGGTTGAATCATTAAATACAAAGTAAATTTCTGCATGAGGCTTTCAGTACTTTGTTACTCTATGATTTTGTGACAAATGTTGCAGCCAGAAGGCAGACGTGATACAAAATTATAACAGTGGAAATTTTCTCAGCATTGGACAAGGAGAATCCCGTGACAGAAGATGCTACACAGTCCGGACAGACAGAGGCCTTGTACTATATATTTTCCGTATGTACACTAAAGAAGAAGGTCGCTGGTTCGATCCCAGCTGCTGTTATCGGATTTTTCATTGACATAAAATCCTTCCGATCGCACTATGACCATGGGATCGACTCAGCCTCTAACAGAAATGAGTACCACGAGTATTTCCTGGGGGTAAAGGCGGCCGGTGCGTAAGGCTGACAACCTACCACCATCCTGTGCCGTTGTCACGAAATCTGGGAACCTTAACTTCCTGGAACTCTCTGGGCCACTCCGGACCTGTAACGGAACTGCTTTACATTTACCTTTTACACTAAAGAATACCAAGACCGTGGCCACAAGACAGACCGGCCCATCTGTCACAGCAGAGGCCCTAAGGCGACTCCGACTGCGATGGTCAAACTCTCTATTGAACAGCACCCTCGACACCAAGCTGCAGATCTGTCAACTGCAGAGTGATTTGGATTTCTTTCTGAAGGCGAAATGTTCACTTGTTACGAAGGGAAACCAGAGCGATGCTATTTCTTCGGCGTGCCACCTTTCTCCCGTCCGACCGACTAGTAAGTGGATCATATTTCTCGCGTGACTCTCCCATTCAGATCTTACGTATAATCTTTTTATTTATTTATTTAGCAGGTTTTACAATGCTTCCACATCTTTCTACACCAATTTGAAAATTATATTACCTTCTTCCTCCAGTTGCCTCTCTCATTCCAGTCTTCTCCCATCAGTCCTCTAATCTCTTCCGCCCAGGTAAGTTTAGGTCTACCTCGTTTTCTTCTTCCTGGTGGGCTCCATTTCATAATTTCTTTTGATAATCTCCCCTCTTCCGTCCTTTGAACATGTCCATAACATTGACGTTGTTTGGTTTTAATATCATCTAAAAGAGACCTTGCTACATTCATTTTTTGTTTAATAATAGTATTCCTAATTTTGTCCTTCCTGGAGATTCAGCCGAGCGTCGCCAAAAGTCCATTTCTGTGGAATTCAGTTTTGCTACCGTTTTTACTTTTAAACATCATGTTTCTACTGCATATGTAATGGTACTTTTAACTTGAACGTATAATCTTTTCTAAGCCCTTAAACAGAAACAGAGTAGCACCGTCGAGAGAAGCTGCAACAGTCGGTAGAGCAACTTGACTACTAGCTGAATGGTCCGGAACTTGAATCCCCATAGGGGCAAGAAATTTTTCTCTTCTCCAACACCGCTGGGACCCGGGGTTCTTGCCGGGTACAGCGAACGGGGAATGAACTTGACCATTCACCTCAATCTAGAGCCGAGGTGTAGAGTGAATGGAGCTACACCTGCATTCCCCTTTATTTCCTCATGTCTTGGACAAGGAAAAGTTTACTTTCTTACTCTTGAGAACCCCTGTAATTTTAATGAAAGGCGATTATTTTTATTTTAAGCAATCTGATTTACTTTAAATAGATTTTTGTATCTCTGGCAATGATCTGCTCTTTAAACCACGTCATAGAAATCAGTTTTGGTAAAAATTCAGCCGCTTAATTTGTGATCATTGCAAACCCAAGTAATCTCCATGTTCCCTGGCCGAATTAAGCACAAATTTTACTTGTAACTGTACTGCAAATATTACGACAGACGACTCACAGCCTTATATCTGTGTACAATTTTCCACTATAATTTTATATGGATGAACTCATTTAGTATTAGCTGTATTACTGTTTAAACAATGCTTCGTCAACAGATATTTGCATCATTGATAAGAAGTCAGTTACACTAGCTTGTCCCACATGTTGGGGAAAAATGGTGTAAAAAATTAATATAGCGTACAGGGTTCCTACTACGATTTTGTGAATAATGTAGAAAATTTACTTTGTTTGCTGGAAAAACGTGTGGCTGTATTATTCAGAGTTTTTTTTAAAGCTGAGTTATGGCTGCAAAGAGACAACAGACAGTCAAGCCTGCTTCGTTCATACGGACTTGTACTGTACTAAATTAGAGTAGAACTTAGCTTCTCTGAAGATCTGAATTTCTCCGAGGAACTAAGCTTTTCGGAAGAACTTGGCTACTCTGAGTTTTATATTACAAGACTGCAAATCTACTTCAATTGCGTACCCTAAAATCCACTCTTGATAAACATTATTCCTCTATGCCTTGAATATTCATTTAATGCACACATTATTTGACGTAATATTTTCTCCCGCATTATCCGTCTCCTAGGTTGGCAGGATAGTGCAGTCAGTATAGTGACTAGACTACGGCGAGTAGAACCGAGGAATCATGGTTCGATGTCCAATAGGGCAAAGTCCTTTTCTCACTTACAAATCATTTTTACTAGTAGGTGTATTTAAATTTTCTTCTCTTCAATGGGTACTGAGGGTTCTTCCCCCAAGGATAAAGCAGCACGAGCGTAAAACTGAACACTTACCTCTGCCTGGTGCCGAGGCTAAGAATTGTGGAGCTGTAACTCCATTTTCGTTCTTATAATAAAATCAACTAGATTCAATAATTTCTCAAATTTATTTTTGGAATAAAACTCTACATATTTCGGACAGTTCAACTGTCCATCATCAGGAGATTTTCACTGTACATACAACAGACATGTATGACACACCATTGCTGTGTGTACAGTGAAAAACTCCTGATGATGGACAGAGGAACTGTCCGAAATATGTAGAGTTTCATTCTAAAAATAAATTTGAAAATTTAATCATCTAGTTGGCTTTATTATAAGAATTTATCACGATGCACGGTCACCTGAAAGTCAAATTCCACTTTCGTATAGCTTTTCGTGAAGTGCACTGAGGCAGTTCCTTTACTTTGAACATCACGTCATGTTGGAATGTCATGGCAGAAATCAGCAATAAGAATTAGAAAAATAGACTAAATAAGAGTTATAATGTTGAACAAAATAAGAAGCAAATGAACAGATGTGACATCTTGTCGCCAACACTTATTGCATTGAAACATCTTTAAGATGAATTGTAGATATTAATCGGAATTCTTATTATTGTATGCTATACAAAAAAAAAATAAAAATCTCTTTGTCCTATATATATATATATATATATATATATATATATATATATATATATATAAAGTCAGACATTTGCTGAAACTTCGGTACGACTTAACCACTCAATACGGATAAGCATAATGAACATTTTCCCACCTCCTGTGAATAAATGCAGCGATGCTCTAAGTGTAAGCAGCTGTAACTTACAATCCTCAGCTTCCGTTTCCAGTGCGCCTTGTCAGAGAAGTAAGAAATTTCAACTACGGTCCAAAAACTGTGCTTTGGTGAAGGTTTCGATATGGCAAGACAGTAAGAGAGAGGAAGAAAGGGAGGCCATTTTGCTCTGGTGATGCTGCAAATCGTAATGGTGTGTTTTCACACGATCTCGATCTAGAACAGATCTCACTATTGGTTTTAGGACTGTATCCTCTCAATGACAACAAAACACTAAAATCACTTCAAAAGTACACGAGAAATGACCAGCCACGATTTTATGCTTACGTTGTGTACAAAATTTCCTTGAATTCCTATTAGTGGCTGTTGGTCTGAAACGTAAAGAAAGATGCGAGGTTTTTACCTTGTATTCGTTTTGTGCGCAAAATGCAAGCAAGTAATAAATTCAATAACAAGCTGGAGAGAAACATTTTTTACAATATTTATAGACACGCTTGGGAAAATTACTAAATTCAGTAAGACCTATTAAAAAAAGGATTCATAACAAGCATTTAAACCAGAGAAGTTAAAAGTGATTATTTCTTAATTTCACGAACTGGAGTTTCGTATTGGATTTCCTAGTAGGAAGCCTGAGTTTTGTAACATCGTTACTTCACATGCAGCTGCACGTATCTCGCTCCCTTTTATAACAGAGTTTTCTAAATTTATAAGCCTGTTTTCTCTTTTTCGTGATATAATTTAATTTTTTAAATTACAATTTTCATATTTAAGAATAATTTTGTCCTCAGTGTTAGTTTAGAGATTTTACCTTCATGGTGATTATTGAAGTAAATTATTTTTAAATAAAAATATTTCTTGTTATTAAGAATGTTTCAGTATACTGAGCGTTCAAGAAATATACCAAGTTTTAGTTACTTAAGTTATCAAATGTCACATAAATAAAGGAATATGCATCGGCATCCCTAATACCATAAGAAGGCAAAATGCCGCAAGTGGTGACAAGTCTAGTAAAAGGAAGGCTAATTCAAATGACTTGGATAAGCATGTTATGCTGGAGATGAAACGAAGCGAAAATATGTGATCACTTTCCTGAGATGAATTTCTTGAGACGTGTTGATGGTGTCAGGGTGGGGTTGGGGGGTAAATACAGACAAGAGAATGAGAAAGGATATTTGAACTGAATGGAAAGTTCTGCAGGAGTAAATCGGAATTCGACTGACGACAAACGAGGATAGGAAAATGAAAACTACGTAAAACAAATATTTAAAGATAAACCACATGGAGATGGGGTTAGGAAAACGTTTAAATAGACGGGCAGATTAATTATAAAACTTGAATCCAGTCCGGATCCAAATACTGAAACTCAGACTGTATTCTGTGAAGCGATGAGAGAGCGGTCTGGTTGAGGAATTCAATGAAATCTGCGCAGAACTACACGACACAAAATTGAAACTGACTTTTTCACAGCAGGGTATGTAATCATGTATTCCTGCTGGTGGCTACAGTCTAAGTATAATCTAATGCAAAATCCGTATACGTTGCCTTAGGTACAGTGGCTCTGAGTTCCTTACTGTTGAGAAATATGCAAATAGTTCTCATGAATTGGTCACAAAAATTTCTTGACACTTTGGATAATTTACACAGATTTCACGGAAAGCCTTGTAAAAAATACACACACGTACAATGCCCAGTCTCTTGTACTAGTCTACAAAGAAACATACTGGTACCGAAACATGACAGCTGAACCTCTTTGCTGATTTCGAATTTGCAGATTTATAATAGCAATGCGGGGTGCATGAAGTGGGCGCGGAATAACGCATCTCTGTACTCATAACATATATACCATTTTCCATAATTTACACAATTTACTGTGTCAAACCCACGGCTAGTAATAAATCACTCTAGGTGTTCCACGTCGATTAATCAAGATAATGTATAGGTGCGATATGGCAAATAAGTAATATGTCAAAGTTCATTTCCTTAAACGTAACGTTTTTAAGCCATGATGACATTATAAGACGCGCTTTTATCTGCACTGTATACAGAGCAGAGATTTGGCCTTCTGTTATTTAGTTACATTGTTCCATCTGCGGAGATTATGTAAGAATGAAAGACAGAAAAAGAAAATGATGAATGGTGAATATACACCGATGGCAAAGACGGCTGTCGTGACTTCTTTGAAGGTACTTTTTCGGCATTCGCTTGAATAAAAGGAGAAAAACCATGTCGAATCTACACCAGAAGGGTACTGGAACTGTGTGTCGTCTGATAGGAAAACCGCATTTTTAATACAACAGCATATTAGAGATTACGTAGGCCTATTTCATAACGCATTTTCAGTTTCGTAGGTTAACTCCTTAAAGACGAAAGGTAGATTGCTTTATGTAAAGCCCCACTTCGTACCGCACATTAAACACTTTTGATCTCAGTTGTAAAAACCAACCAGTTTATGGTGTAAGTGGCCAAGTCGATGTTTGTTCTCAGATAAATACGAAACACATAAACACTGTGTGGGCAGATCGTACAGATGATGAACATTAAATCTGTTGGTGCATCACATAACCAGTAGGCTTTAAAAGGTCAAATACAATTGATGTGACAGTGAATATTGCATGGATGCAGAATTTCAAGCTTATGGCCACTTTGAAATTTATTTCGGTTTTATTTAACCACGCTTCACAAAATGCACTGGACTCTAGGTTGAAAGGGAAGAACATCGTTAAAGGCAGCTGATAATAGAAGTAGAAGCAAGCAGTCTTATCCTATACTTGTCAGATATCCCATTACCAGCTACAAATACTATATTGCACATGTGTGTATCTGGGTTTTGTGTCCTAACAAGAAACTGGTACCTCTCTAGTAAGCAGCAATGCAAAGATGTTTGCCAATCTAAAGACACTATCCAGGTAATCACATGGACAGACTGAGGAAAAACACAAAAAAGTAATTCCTACAGCCGAAATTTAGCAAGAGAAATTATCCAGTTTGCTTCTACACAAGAGTGATCGGTGAAAAGTCAATACGATGACGTCCCTGTTCTTAAATAAGCCCAAGTCAATACGATGAAGTCCTTCTAATTCAATAAGCACTACAATATGCAGGCATATATTACATCGGATGTATGGCTCAGAACAGTCTTAATTTTGGCAATAGATATGTGTTTCAATACAGAACACACTGGTACAGGATGAATCCTAATATCCGTAATTTACTTACTTTATGAGTTGATTCTATCAAAAACTATAAATTGTATTGTTTTAGACTTAACGACCACCTCTCATATCTGCACGCAGTTTTTACTGGTACTTAGAGTGTTCCTTTTATGTTACGTTGATATGATATAAATTCAAAAGTGCACGTAGCCACCATGTTTGCAACTATAAACATGCACGCTCATAAAACACATTTTATGGAAAATTGTGTTTATGTTTACGGATCACCTCCTTAGAAACGTCACCTAGTTCATCGTTTATTGCCCTCATAAAACAAGGCAAATATCCTTATAGATTTCGCTTGACGGCCATATTGTTTTTCATTTCGCAAGACTGTGATATATATGTCAAACAAAAAATATTAAAATATATGAAAGCTATTTACATTCCGCAGATTTACCACACAATTCCATGACCCCGCATTACATTATACGCTTCCCGCCTCACAAATTTTAGGGCTGACTTGTTAATACCACTGATGTATTAAATTAAAATAAACAAATATTTGTTTACTTATAGTGGCATAATACTCATACTAAGTTTCCAATACGTAACTCTGCACAAGATTTGTGGGGTCAGACAGGTAAAATGAATTGATAAAACTAAATTTACTCCCTTACAAAGTAAGTTAAACAGGATAAAAATACACAATAAAGGGAATAATACACGAAGTATGTCGTGTAGAATAAATCAATCGTGTAATTCATCTTACTGTGTGCATGGACAATAGAGATAATACTTTTCGAGTCAGCAAAGTACTTTACAATTCCGTTTAACAGAGCCTGTCATGTAGGACAAATATGGAAAAGAGAAGAGGAACTTGCAGTTTCAGCTAGATACTGTAGAAGGGACAAATTGTGATATCGGACTGGGTTTAAAACGAAATTGGTTTTCCTCGCCTTATTACAGGAATTCAGTTGAAGCAGTATTGAAGAAAATTACGTCAGCTCAGCCCTTTGAATTTGCTGAGTTCAAGTCACATAACAGAAAGCTCCTTTCGTATTCCGTGTCTTCAGATAATTCCTTCTCATATAGGCATTGATAGTTTAAGACAAAAGACAAAGACAAATTATTTTTGTAATAAACATCACTTGACAACCAAACCCCATGGGAACGTATAAAGCTGCCCACGTTTTAAATAAAACAAATACATAAAATTATGGAGTCGTGAAAACAAAACCCGAAAACTTCTACGTCGCGGGATAGGTGAGCCATAGCTTCATGCTGCAGCAAACTTTATACGCTTTACTTACTGAGGTGAACGTTGGTTGAACCCAGAGCCGGTTTCAATGTTGAAATGAAGAGCAACATCCTTACTGCTCTTGGGAGTTGAAACTTGATAATCAAGTACGTGCTTGTTCATTCTAACGATGCATCTCGGTTCTGATATGAAGACTATACTTTGGAATATGCCTGAACTGCATCGTCTGCAGGCCTATTTCTGTATCAGGTCTGGCATAAGAGCGACAGGGTTATGAAGAATATCAGTTCAAGGACCGATTAGAAACTTAATTTCTTAAAAAACTTCTTGGCTGTGTCAGTCATTCTTGGACTCAGTCCGTTAGTGTTTCTTCACTAAGGTTGCACTCTGTTCCAAATAGGGCTGTAATGATACAACCAAGAGACAGAAAACGATACTATTCCGCCATCGCTTTTATAACGTGGTATAGGTATATGACTGCAGCATTGTACGTAAAATGGAGATTCATAAGACCGGGCGACCATTGCCTCAAATAACAGTCACTATTGCCTTCCACATTTAGTATGATTTAAACAAAGAAACATGGTATTTTATGAAGGTTAACAGTCAAAAATATTATATGGGAGTCTGAAATGAGATCTGGTCCTCCCTCAACTTCATTAGGAGGAGCCGCTACTGCCGTAACCTAAAACATGCTTGTTTCGTACACATTCTATCAAAAGAGAAATGCCACAAAATAAATAGACTTATGTAATAAGTTGCAGCTTTCCTCAGATACAGATATCCGCTGATAGTTCTAACGATTGACGCTGGAATTAAAATAAATTGTAACATTCTCGAGACTCTAGCAGCCTCAGTAGAGTCAAACGTAGAGTACATATTCGTAGTGAGAGACTACACTTCTTGCTTCAGTAACAAGCAGCCTTGACAGAATATAATAAGCGTTATTTAACAGGTAGAGATATCATTTCTCTCGAGGCTTAAACAATCTCAACATGGAACACAGTTCTCTAATGAGACAAAAGCGCATTTGCATCTAAGACATCTTTTCTCCTTTGCTTTTGTAATTTGACTTTGTTTCTTTCGAAATATTTAAAAAAAATTCCTCTTTCATATTGTGGCTCTCGAGGGTATAGAAACAAGTCTAGTTCTCCAATCGTGACGGACGTGCTACTGCTTAATCTCCATGGCACATCTCATAGAATCCACATGTAGAGGATCTGGCGATATATATTTGGGAAAATATTACTATTTTCGGTTCAGATACCTTGGCATTTTGCCAGAGTCCTATCCGAAAAACCTGAGACTGGAAAAAAGGAAATGTAGTAATTGGTTTATATCAAAATTTGCTCCTTGACGTAAGAACAGACAGTACATGGAAAGGAGCTGAGAACAAAGGGATGTGAACAAACGTCCTTATAGGCGTATGAAAGAGGCCATAATAGAACGAGGAGAGAACTGCATAAATAAAGCTTCACAATGCATACTCTTCTTTTAATTAAATTAGAAAAATAAAATATGCATTACGTGTTCCACAAAGAGATGAGAAATGCACATAAAATTTTGCTCGAAATCACAATGGAACAGATTACTTGGGGTATCCAGTATAGAACGAAATAAATCTTAGAAAAAAAAATGAATATGTGGACTAGGTGAAAATGCTATTTTTTTTACATTATTCATTGACAGATTTTCATTTTTGCTTAGAAGGACCGAACTTTCTTGTAAGATTTAAGGGTTTCGTGATGGTCAGTATAAACATTGTTTGCTTCTGGAATATGACGCCATGTAATTAGGTAGACAGGCACCAACATTTCGGAGGAATCTTCTGCCAACATCTTTAGAGTAGAAGTGTGACACCCCAAAAGAGATAAGCATCAGTTTCTACCAAATTTTCAGTACGAATCTAACAAACATCTGTGCGTGACTTCCCAGAGCACAGTCAGCACCATGAAGTTCCTTTGCACGTACATTCTTGTGTTGATACGAAAAGTATAGACTAGAATTTATAAGGAAATTCATGCTCAACAGAACACTATAACGCTATGCACGGGGAAAACATCAACCCTGTCTTTTATGTTACCGAGACTAGAGAAATTTCCTTCGTATATATCTCTGAAGAGCAGTAAATTACAAGAGCATAAACTGTGCGATTTCCTTACGGTTGTTTGGGAATGAGCAGGGGTAAAACACATGCATATTCACGGATTAAACACTCGTACTATTCTGCCATATCAAACAAATAAGTTATTTAAAATGTAAAGTGATGGAATAACTTTGTAAGCTCTGTATTGTTATTATGTCTGCGTTATATTAAACGTCAAGCCTTAAACATATTTTGAAAAGTGGCATAAAGCGCACAAATACGTCTCGTGCGTCATAGGAACAAGAACGAAGATATCACTGTAAATTAAACTGTGTTTATCTCTCGCCGGTCTGACATTTACTTCACTTTTGTTGACCCGGCCACTGGCTCTGGAAACCATCACCGTTTAATAATGACTTTAATGAAGTACTAACGAGTAAGAGACAATTCAGTTCACGGAGCAGATCGGCCTTTCTGAAAAGCTAATCCTCGCTTATATGATTAGGAATTTCCCAATATTTTACAGACTGGACGGTTCGGGGTTTGAATCGTGGTAGAAGCAAAAATTTTTCTTTTCTCTACAACCGTCAAGACCGGCTCTGAAGCTCAGAGATCCTCCTACTCATTGGGTACTGGGGTTCTTGCCAGGCGTTATGAGGTCGGGACGTCAAGATAACCGCTCACCTCCATCTAGTACCGAGGTTAAGAGTGTGTGGATTTGTACATCTACTCCTCTTATACGCCGTCATGACGTGACAAGAGACAACTTCAAATATTTTGTGGAACCCAAATGTCCGGCAGGTGTTCCCAAGATCACGATACCCTGTCATATAATGATTCAGATGAACACAGAGGCATGCGAGCCTGCGCTTCTGTTCTTGACATAACACCTCCTTACTGAGCATCTCTTCTCTATAACGTTTTTGAAGACACGATAAATCTAAAATATATACTGTCATAACTACTTATGACATGAACCTCTCTTTTGTCCTCAACGAAGCTGTCTTACTTTTTTCATAAAACATCTGAGATGACCTTCTTCAGGTCTACACACATAACAAGTAACTTCGGAATTTAAAATATTCACACATTATTGATTATTGTACAAGGAAATTAAGATGTTATATTCCTTTTACATTATCTGCACGCCTAGTTTACAACGTGAGCAGAGTATAAATTTCTTTATCGATACTCGAAAGGTGTTTGGTAAAATTGAGCTAATAATAAACGTTGTAAACATAGTCAATTTCTCTGGTATTCTGCTATTACCATTTCAGTTACAGGCCGCTAAATCTGAACATCATGTAGTCATAAACTTTCACGTCTCTCTCCGATATTACAAACCGCTATATTGCCTTTTACGTCCTTACACTGTAGCGACGAATGCCAGAAGCCCCTGTCAAGTATTTGTTGTGTGAGTACTGAAACTTTTGAAATTCCGTGGTAATTACATTTAACACCTGCTCCAAGTCCAAACTTTTAATTTAATTTTCACAGTGAATATGCCTTTCTTAAGACTGCTACAATATAGAGATATTATGTTTGTGATCAGTATTAACCAACCGACCTTAGTAATGGGTAGTCTAGTAAACCTGATGTTGTGCACTTTCTATGTAATGACCACATATCAGTGAATTTATTTCCAAATTATTGCACTACCTTATATATAACAGAAGCTACTCCAGCATGCTTCGGTAAGTGTCTGTTGTCATTCTCAAGGATAAACAACACACAATGTTTGTGTATTGTTAAAACATATCAGTGTCGCAAGTAAATGATAAAATACAGACTGCATAGTAAATTACTACAGTATCTACATATAAATATAAAGTTGTATATGGTATTATGATAAAGGAATCAATCAATAAAGTTAGCGTCGAAACATCGCTCATATTTCAGTACTGAAGCCTGCATGCGGCTAACCTCTATATCTTTTAGACGAAAATTCTGTCCAATTACACGTTTATACAAAAAGGTATATATATATATATATATATATATATATATATATATATAGCAATCATTTTCTGCAATGTATGGTTTACTATTTACAGACGACAATGTTATACTAAGTAGATAATTTTTTTCTATTATGTACTCCCTGACAACGGCTACAGTTACTACGCCGTAACACGTTGGAGTAGCTTGCTTGTATGTCAACCAGCGCAATGAGTTTAAAATAAATTCACTTGTATACGGTGTTTATATATGGGTAGTAGTGTGTTACAGCGAGACAGGACCTGAATTTTCATATATCTGTATATACGTAAATCACCGTGATGTGTCCCACTGCATTGCACTCACAAGGCGTCTAGAGTTGTCAGACAGCTTGACTTAGGCCCGATCTATGTCACTAAGGCAGCTCGGTTGCCATCCAGCGAACTGTGCGGAGTTAAAATGAGTTTATCTAAGAATCCAATGGCCACCTGCATGCAACTCAACACTTGGTCTAGTTGAAGCTACTGAACATGGTGGGATCACTGTCATTCATAGTATGAGACGTGGGCCTGTCATAGAGATGGTTATGGAACTTAATGATTCGTCTTTAAGGACACTGTATTATTTTATATAGCGGTCTGGAGAAGAGAATGTTGGTGAGAAATATTCTGTACAACCTTAGCTTGGAAGACCTGCAAGGGATGGAAAGATATGTTAGATTTTAGGCACCTTGGTTCAGAGGATGGAAGGTCGACGGAGCAAAGTAGATCGGATCAAGTGGAGGATTTGCACACTAGGGATGTTGAATACTTTAACACTCTTGCTATTATTATTATTATTATTATTATTACTACTACTACTATTGCTAACAAAAGAATTAAGATTTGTAAGTTATTCAGACAAATTTTATTCTCCGATGACTAAGTAACTAGTCGCATTGTAATAACACCAAACATGCAATTTTATTTACTATGAATTTACTAGAAATCAGACCAAAGTATTTCCAGTTCCCATAGACAGTTTGAATTTTACGGAATTTCAGGGATTGTAGACTCTAAAAGAGGGAATTTGTGGATAGTACAATGTTCCTGGAGCTGCAAAGGTGCGTAAAAACACACATTCGTACAAAATATTGTGGTCGAGTATTAACTCTAGTGTCTTATTCTGGAGTTCAGGGATTTCCTTAGTGCCTGTAACCATATTCTCGGATAATGCCTTAGATTACAACCACTTACTCACTTACTTACTTACTTACTTACTTACGTACTTACTTACTTATTCCATGGAGCAGAGTCCTTCTTGAGAAGCTAACCGGTTCTCAGCTAGTCAAGAAATTTCCCGCATTTTATGGAACCAGAATTTTCATTACCGCATTCACAAGTGTCCGCCACCTGTGTCTATCCTGAGTCAGAGATTACAACCATTTCCTTTCAAATTCTTTCCAATTCATCATCCATGAATCATGCGACCATTTCACACACCATAATTCTGAGCTACTATAAGCCTCGCTAAATAAACCAATCTAAATAAATAGTGCCTAAACAAAACCGAAACGGAATCAAGGTCCTCTGTATGGAAAATTGCATATAGAAATTGATTTAAGTAACACAGCAACAAATGTACATATATATAGTCTTTGATTGACTAAATTTTACATTAAAACACTTAAAACGCTCCTACATGTTTCGATCATACGATCATCCTCAGGGAGCATACTTTGTTCCTTGCTAAAGTTACAGTTTAAAACACTCAGTGATTTACTACCAACGAAGTAAATCACTGAATGTTTTAAACTGTAAATTTAGCAAGGAACAAAGTATGCTCCCTGAGGATGATCGTATGATCGAAATATGTAGGAGTGTTTTAAGTGTTTTAATGTAAATTTTAGATTATTAAGGACTATATATGTTCATTTGTTGGTGTGTTATTTAAATAAGCTACAAAATGCATGGTGCAACGATAAAGATGCATATAGAAATGTTGAGGGTTAGCATTATATAATTGTAATAAATGTTATATACTTTTATCTTTTATTTCTATAAATAAAGACATTCAATCGTCCATTTTACTTCCTTTGCTAAGCGATCTCTCTTGTTTTATGGGTACTGAGGTATGAAAAATTTTGTTTGTTTTATGGGTACTGAGGTATGAGAAATTTTGTATCCACCACCGCAGGTATCGCTAGTGATAGGGTGGGGAGAATGGCCTTGATGACGTATACTTGTTTGGAGGGAAAGAAATGCAGTGGCGGAATTTCCTTGCAGTTAATTTAGTGTATTCCAACTTTCAGTGTACTCCCATGTGTAGGCCTATATAATACATCTGTGTTGAAATAAAAAATACTTAAGGCGACAAGACTTAAACGGAGACTAGATAGTGTTAAATTAGAATTAGGTATTGCGTTATTGCGACAGGTAGACTTAACAGTAAAGTTGCTCTTGGTACTCACACTGCAGCAATATGCTATTAGGACGGTGGAAGACGGCTGTAGCTAAATTTAACTCAGCGAACTAAATACCTTTCGGGGGAAATTTCTGCTTCTATTTACATATTCTAAGTCACTTCATCACTAAAGTTGGAGGCAGCTGTCATGACCTAGAAAGCACAGCATGAACATACCCTGTGTTAGGTGCTCTGGCCAAAATTTCCGTTAGGTTCGTTGACACAGAATGGCGTACAAAGTTCCGCATCACAGCATTTGGGCATCGAATTCCGTGCAATTGGTAATATTAGTCTTATTCCATTACGTCAAGTCAACTGAAAATTGGAAGAGTGTAAAAAATGGGCAAGATAATTATGGTTGGAGTCTTGCAGAAATTTTATGTACCTGATGGCAGGAATTGACTGAGGTCGAGACGCCTTATGACTGCTAATAACAGTCATGATTCTTAAAGTTTTAATAGCAAAGTTTTCCATGTGCAAACCGTGAATGCGCGTGTGTTAGGGGAGGTGTAGGGCTACTAATTTTTAATTTCAGTCAGTTGTAAGCCTTGGGTTCCAAAGGCGTTACTTGCAGGGCTAGAGACTCCGGTGCCCACTGAGGATGCTGGATAGGTCCGAAGCAGGTTTTGATTCTATGAAGAACAGATAAAGCTTTTAACCCTACCCGATATGTAACAACTAAACCTTTAAGATAAGTACTCCTTACATCCAACTCATGGTCTTGTCACTATGATGACTGAGCTATCGTCATTCTGCAATCCCAATATTACCTCACAAATCTCCACTTTCCTTTTTGGCCAAAATTGTATAAGAATTTCATATGTACTCCAAGTGCTGGTCTAGTTGCAAACTGAAATTTGCGAACTGCCAAACTGTATTTTTTTTAATTATCCATTTCTCGATTTATTGTAGGCCATATTGCCATATATTCCAAACGTTTTGTTTCCCATTAAAACGAGAAACCACATATCGCATCGGAAGAGGTTACAATAAATTTTTTATCCAAGTATTAATTTTGAGATAGTTTGTTAACCTTATAAAGCCTAATGGCTACGTGATGCACCACCAGTTTAACATTCAACAACTGTACGCTCTGCCCACACTATATTTATGTGTTTTGTATTTATGTGAGAACAAACAGCGACTTGTGCCACTTATATCATAAACTGATTGGTTTTTATAACCACGATGAGAAGTGTTTACAGCGCGGTACGGACTGGGCCTTTAAACAAAGCGGTCTACCATTTGTCTTTAAAGGGTTAAATAGAATTATTCCAGTATTCATTACTATGGGAATTGTCAAAGAAATTTCTGGATATTTTACATCTTTCGTTTTCGATTTTTAACTGACAGACGTTATCTAATTTTTGAAATCCACCACAGGAGTTCATTGATCTTGACACGCGCAACACATACGTCATAACACTGATTCCCGCCTAAACCCAGGCATAAGTTCGCGAACATTCGTTGAGGGTGGACGTGTGCTAGTTTGCTGCCGGTCTGCAGCTTGCAATATATCTTGCTGCATGAGGAGAGGTCCGGGGCAGCCATAGTAAGTTTGATTTGTTATTTAATTAGCAGGCGTATATGACTTTATATTAGCTAATTGAAATTAAAAGCTGATGGCAAACAAATGCGCGTCTTTGTTGTTGATATCAAATATGATTTCGGCCCTTCTTCAAAGTATAGAATTACTACGTAACTGCTCTGTCGATTCAAATATTTTGCATTTTAGGCTTTAATTAGAAATTATCTTGGGTGAAACAAACATGAAATATTAGCCGTAAACGCCAATTTCAACAGGAATCTGTATTTTTTACTTTTCTAATGTATTCATCCGCGCATAGCAACTAATGTTAATCTACGTGTTCTGAAGTTGTAGAGGACGTCTTATGGAAGTAGGATAGGCACAGATGAAAGGATTTCCACCGATAGCTAAGAACTGTTTGAAAGCAACAAACCAAATGCACTGTCATCTTGCTGACTTGCATTCCGTAGGCAAGCAGTTCGAATCCTGACAGGGGAACTATTTTCTTTTCATTACCCAGACTTTCCATGGCTTCTGTCAAACACAGTGACAGTGACAATATCATGTTTTGTGAAAGTAAAATAAATTAATAACTTTTATACGTTTCCGCAGAGTAATGTGTTATAACAGATTATGACTTCATTTTAGACGCACCGCTTTCCGATCTCAAACTCCTATTCAAACCTTTCTCTCTTTTAGAAAGAGTGACGTGATTTTCTGCAAAATTACTTACATGTATGTAGAATCGGCATGAGTGTTAAAATTTGTAGTGTATACAGCTGTATTCCAACATATTTAACTTTCAATTAAAAATGGCTACTCATTCATAGAGTAAGATCTTCATTGGTAACGGACATAATATGTTAGACGTAGCACATAGAAAAATAAGTATACTCTATACGTAACTTAGACACAGCATATAACGCTGAGGTTAGGAATTATGGAAGCTCTAGCTCTACTCCTCCTACATGCCTTCATGGCGCGAACAGTGACAAATTTACACACGGAAAATAGACTACTATTGAAATTAGAAATAACGCATGTTGCGAATTATTGTGGTGGTGCCTTAATACCGTAGTTTATTTATTGTTACCTCTGGATAGTACAGAAGCAATACATATGAAGATAAATATACTGGAAATATGGTTAATAGTGGGTGGAACTGCTCATCTACTGCACCTGTATACCCTCATGGTATAGACAGGAACAAAGTTACACTTGGGCAATTGCACAGTATTATTATTATATATAATATAATAATTAGAATTAGTAATACATTAAATAGCTAATCTACCGCCCCTGTATATCTTCATGGCATAGGCGGCAACAAATTTACGAATGGGAAAGAGGATAGTATTAATATTGTTAACATAATTGGAAGTGCTGGGTTTTGTTCTGAAATGCTGCTTTATTTACTGTGCATGTTTTGAATATGGCAAGAAGGAGTATATAAAAAGATAAATATATTTTGTGTACAACGTGCGGAATAGGTTACTATCAAAATCAGTAACACTATACAAAATGGGCTGGCTATTCTGTGCTTTAGCAATGCATTTTATCCATTCTGCTTCATCTGATTGTCAGCAGACTTAGGCTTATATACAGAGGCAAATATTGCATCCGTAAAATGGGGAATAGTATATTCTTATTATCTGTAATAATATATTTTACGAATTGTCGATTTGGTGCTTAGACACTTCAGCTGACACATTCTACTTCTGAATATACAGGTGTCACGAAGGCCTGGTTACTAATACTTGGAATTGAATGTGACATTGCAGTACATTTACGTGTTTAAAAGACCAGTGTTATAATTATTTGGCTAGCAATATTCGGCTTTTAGTTCTAAATTTCATGTCGCTGATTTTTCTGCAATCGCCCTGTTTCTTTCATGTGAATTCCATGATACTAACATGAAATGAGAGCCCTAAAATCCCCCCCCCCCCCCCCCCCCCCCCCACAACCCATTAAATAACACTACCCTTATTTTTTTTCCCTCCTCTTTTTTTTTTTTTTTTTAAACTTTTCCCCCCTTCCTCCT
>Ga0123355_10004963_pt1 | contig 19371 bp, 11 predicted proteins | sample TergutEmb28metaG_3_FD_89872 | JGI IMG/M metagenome (GOLD analysis project Ga0123355, IMG submission 89872) | Embiratermes neotenicus P1 segment gut microbial communities from Petit-Saut dam, French Guiana - Emb289 P1 | ecosystem: Host-associated > Arthropoda: Insects > Digestive system > Gut ... | reverse complement strand
GCTCACCAGTCTGGATGGTAAATTCACCACGTGTATCTTCTATGTACATCACTCCACATGCTCCAAACAACAATTTTTAACTTCTAATATTTTTATTATTCAACCGTGAATTTTAAACAAAAACTACATGATTCTTAAACTGTGAAGTCATTTAGCCACATTTTAATTATATTTGTATTCTTGTTCTCACCACCCTGAAGATGGCAACATGAGTAGCCGAAACATGTTGGTGACCACTATGCAATAAAACTACATCCATAAAACCAAAGTGAATTTGTCGGTCTTTTAATATGCTTTATGCATATTTAGCTCTTTTCAAGACAAATTCCCCATTCAGTCTGACTTGCGTGGCTGATGGATCTGTGAATGTATATGTATACATGTACGCAGCTTTCATTAACTTCAAAAACCAACTCTGTGGATAGTTTCATCAACAAGTATTCCTGCACTGCAATTAGTTACCTATCTCCTGTATTAGATGATCTGTGCCTATCTGTATGATTGCTTGGAAATGCTGAGAAAATCAGTGACAAAACTTGGCCACAATAGCCAGTCTCCTGACTTGCAATAATCCAGTGTTGCATCTTTAATCATCTTGCATTCTGGATAATCCAGACTGGTCACATTTTATCATGCATTTATTTTATTTAAGAATTAAACATTCTCAGGTACATCTTTAAATGCCATCTATTAACACCTTGCCATCGGGCCACATGGAAAGCCATGATTGCTATCCCATGCATTGTTGAGGGGTCACAAATTTCCATGTTGTCTTCTGTGACGTCCTGCACACGTGTTTGTCAGCTGGTCTGGCTCATTTTTTGCTTCAAGGTTATCGACAGCTTGATGCAGGATGCTTGGGTCTCAAGTTACAAACAAACAGACTGGTCATGACCCCCTATTTTTTAGAGCCATAAGACTGCAACAAAGGGATCACTCATTCAGATACTCACTCTGTTTTCCTTCAGTTGCAATCATGGCTGTGCATAGAAATATTCTGCAAGAGGATGAAATTTTGTGAGAGTTATATGCGGATATATGTTCTGATGTCTCTGGTTATAGTGACAATGAAAGTCTGGACAGTGATGGTGACATCCCCACAACTAGTTCACTTAAACAATTGCGATCTTCTACTGGTCCACTGACCCCACAATTTCCACACCCATTTTTCCTCACAGTATGAGTAGGAACCATTTTGAATCCAATTAGCAGGCCTGACATATTAGTGACAACAACCAGCAAACACAGGATTCAGGGCGGCTATTCAAAATTTGGTCCGTGTATGAATATTTTATATAGAAATTTAAGTCAGTATACAGCCCAAACCAAGAACTGTCGCTTGAAGAAGTCATGATCCCATGGTGGGGTCCCCTGAAATTTAGGATATACAATCCAGGGAAAATTACAAGATATGGAGTGCTGGTGAGAATGGTGAAGCAGTATCAGGTTATATCTGCAACATGGAGATATACTCAGTTGAGGGAAAGAAGTTGGAGTACAGTGTTATCAATTTTATACAGAAACTTATGCCAAAATCATCACATCTATCAAACAATTTTTATAATTGTGTGAGATTAGCTCAAACATTGCTAGACAGAAATGTGAGAGTCTGCGGCACCATGAGGGCTAACAGGGGCATTCCACATGACCTAGAAAGGGAAGGCAAGCGCTTGAAAAAGGGCAGTTAGTGTTCCAGAGGGAAGGTGATGTAATGGTGGAAGTGTGGAAGGACAGGACTTGTGCAAATGATAAGTACGATCCATGATGCAACAATTGTAAACAAAGGAAGGCTAGACAGGAAATAAAGAAGCCTTATATTGTTGTCCAGTACAATAAATTCCTGAAGGGCGTAGACAGGAGAGACCAGTACCTTAGTTATTACACAGTTCTGAGGAAAACTGTAAAATGGTCAAAAAAGGTGGTACTGTATCTGCCAAGCTGTGTGCTCTTCAATACATTTTTTGTGTACAGGACACTAAATACAAACAGAAAAGTAAAGGACAAAAACTTTCTGCATGATTTAGGAAGGTATGAGATATCAGAAGTCCAGAATCAAAATGAGTCAAGTTATGTTGACCCTCAATTGCCAGAGAAGCAAAAAAACCAAGGGGGCCTAAACAGAACCCACCAGGCAGACTCTCCAGTGATTTCAGAATACACAAACTTGAAAAAATTGTTGCTGGTGGGAAGGGAAAAAAGAAGTATCCTGCAAGAGAGTGTAAAGTGTGTGCTGCACATAAGAAGTGAAATGAAACTAGAAACATTTGTAAATTCTGCACTGTTCTGCTTCAAAAAGGGTCTTGTTTTGAGAAACACCCTTCAGTGATGAACTACTAGAGTATCTACATGCAGTATCTGCAGTCTCAGGGTCAGCAGCATAATCTACAGTGTCAAATCATAAGTAACAGTATGTTATGGGGTTGAACATTCGAAGCATTTAAAACATCTGGGAACTGGGGGTATTTAATTAAAAGACCATCTGGTCGGCAAGGCGTTAAAAAGGAACTGCTAACCAGGATAATTACTTGCAGTGAGTCCAGGAATTGATGCAGAAAACATGACATCTCACTTTCTCACAACAAGAATCTCACGATGTATAGGATCCCATTTTTTTAAACAAGGGACACCTAGTAACAGTTAGGTGATGTGAGGGAGGGGGGAAGAATAAAAAAAAGAGCAACTCAATAAAAAGTTGACATACAGGCATCAATAATAAAATAATAACAAGAAAATTACTGGACAAACTTAAGACACTCTTCCTGACTGATTTTGTTATACGTGACCCTCACTCTCCCTCTTGTATTCCTCCGTCAGCGGCTGGCTGATAATGTCCTGCTTCTACCAATGTTTTCTCCCACTGTTGGGAAGTTGATGTTTGTACACACCTGAAATGTCATATTTCTAGGATATGGAAAACCCCAGGACACTTCGTGACCCACACTAAATTGTGCAGGACAGTGGGCTGCAGCTCGTTATATAACCCATTAAACTCAGGACAAATGGGACCCCTATATACAGGAGACACATTCCTCTTTCAACTCCCTTCCACAATTCCAGATTTCCAGTCATGGGCATGAATTCCCATTTCTCTTGTGTTCATGGCAACAGAACACACACACATATATATGAACATCAGTGCATAAATCTCCTGTCCTTCACATCCATGAGTTATGATATATTTGACCAAAGTCATACATTTTTATGGTCTGCATTTACTTTCCCCAAGAACGAAAACAATGAATACTAAACAGTTTTTGTGATGATGACAATTATGAATAATGAATATGACAATTCTGCAATCTCTGTCTTTACTATTACTTCCACTGTTATACATTACACCTTCTTGTAAATCCTATACAGTCTGATAGCAGCTTACTTAAAAGCCAGAACTTGTAGGTGTTGGATGCCTACAAGAAATTGATGCTGCATTTGACACATGTATTGGGTGTTTCATGTAAAGCACAAAAGGATCGGTCACCTTAAGATAATCATTTTTGTTTTCAAAACTTTTCAGAGTTTCTTCCAATAATCATTTCTGTTCATCAAAAGAATATAATTCTATCCAGTCTCTACCTCTCTAATGTTTATTGTCATTGCCTTGCAAATGTCACCACTTTGTATCATCACATTTACTCCCTAAGAAAACACCTCCCTATTAATCACACCGCATACTAATAAAAGCAGTTTCTTGTCCGCTCTCCATTTGCATCAACCTTCTTAGTTTTATAGCCCCTATCCTTATCACCATTATCTGCTATTCCATGCCTACTTTCTAATATTAGCGTGTATATTATTAACATTACCAGCATAATTTCAGTTGCAAGTGTAAACTTTATCAGATTCTGCTAAGAATCTTTCCCACAACACCACATAATCCATTACACTTCTTCCCATTTGGTTTATATAGATCAGATCTTCACCATATTTACTACTCAGCATTTCTGACAGGTTTCTTTCACTGAATTCCACTAGTTTTCCTTGCCATTAGTCACTATTTTCTTACTGATTATACCTGTTCTTTCTCTCTGTTCATCATATTTAAACTACACCATGTCTGTGACAGGCATATCTGCATGTTCCCCACTATACTGTTTGTACCATTCATCACAAAAACACTTAAAAAATCGGGCTCTTACCTCTGCATGTCCACCTCCAAACCCTTGATGAAGGTTTTTACTGCATCACTGTGATGCTCTAGGAGTGTTTTCTTTACATATAGTGTGCAATGCTACTTATGTTAAAAAATTACATTAAAAATTTGGAAAACAAATGTCAGAAGGAATATGGTAGGATTTCAGGTATGTAACAGAAGCCATACAAAGAAGTCCCATGGTTGGCAGAGTTGATGGTGCTTAAAACTTCCTTGTTTTTCCCTCCAGCCTCCTTTTACCCACGCTGACTATCCTGAAGCACTTGCTGCTGGTGAAGATTATCACAGCAATAATCACATAACAAGGATGGCTGGATGACTGGAGGACAATGAAGAGAAGTTTGCTGGATTGAACACAACAGCATAAAGGAAGAACTTCTTTGCATGGCATTAGTACAGGCAGTATGATGAAAGAGACACTGTTCATCTGATATTATATTAATTTGTATAGTACAGAATATTTTTACACCTACAAACCTCAGCAAGTAACATTAAAATGGATTGAATTGGAATAGGGATAAATAACTACATGATCACTATGCTGTTAGTTCTGCAGGCTTGTGAACTTACAGTCACACCCAGACACGGACGTTTTGATCCCAAGAGCATGTTGCAACTGCCATCCCATTTCCAGCCACGGACAGTGACGTGATGCGGTTCTCATGACCAGCCAGGCATCCTTAAACAGTGAAAAGTTGATGTATTGTTAACATACTCATGTACTAGAAGGATTGGAAAGCCTGCATAGCACAGTGAGCTGCGTTATGACCACATCCACTGAACAGAATGTTTCTTGAGAAAGTAACAGTTGCTCAGCTGTTCATTTCCTGCCTTAGAACATGAAGATTCATACTACCGCATTCAACAGCATACCACTGAACCCTATCCCAAACCACATAAACCCAGTCCACACTGTCACAGCTAATTTACTTGAGATTAAATGTAATATTATCTTCCCATCTAGACTTCGATTTCCTATAGTGTTCGTGTTTTCAGACAAAAATGATAATGTCTTGTATTACGCATGTGCTACATGCCCTGTCACTTCATTATCTTTGTTTTCCTACAATCCACTTCTAGTTTCCCTAACATCCTCTGCAACTTCAGACAATGTCTTACAAAATTCTACAAGCATTCCATATTTAACTCATAATTTTTATGAACGGTTAAATTTATTACATTTACCATCATGTAAAAATTCTCCACTGTGTCATTTTCTCTGTATTAGGTTCAAGTAGGTCCATCAAAACCCTGTATCTTCTTCCCTCAAGTGAGATTATCAGTGCCATGTCTGCATAGAAAAACAGGGAAAGTGGTATACGAACATATGCCTCATTCCTGCTGACAGTCTAACACAGCCAAGTACATAGGCTACCTGTGGGCCTGATAAGATATTTCTTTTAGAAAGGGTACGGGCAATATGTCCCTTTATATGTCATGAAGGCATGAGAGGGAAAGTACAGCTCCATGCATTCTTAACATCTGCACTAGATGGAGAGGAGTAGCCAGCTTCAAGTCCCAGCCACCTTATCTCCAGGAATGATTATTTCTTTATCTCCCTCTCCACACAGGACTGAAACAGGGAGCTTCTAGTGTATGAAGCAGACATGCCACCATTACACATGGAGGGCCAAGACATTTAAGATTTTCTTTTCCTAACAATGAAGTACTTAACATGACAAAGAGTTAAATCAGAGTGATGCAGGTCTGAGGATGAAAAATTTTCTGAGTATCTGTTAAAACTTCACTGCTGCAAGTACACCACTAAATTTAATTTAATTTAATTTAATTTAAGTTTCTGAAAAATGTATGTGGTTGTGTTTTTTCTCTGTCTTCAGTTGGTAGCACTACCATTATGCTGATTCTTGAGTGTGTCCCAGATGTGCACAGATGAGTCATCACTCCCACACAATACATAGCGACCTGAGAGCGAGAGACCACAGGAGGTGAAACCTGAAGTGTTGTTAGGAGGATGGTAAGTTGCTACATTCTGGTCTGCACGTATGTCAAACATCCGAGCAGTCTTATCCTCTGACCCCGTCGCAAATGCATACCCTGATGGGTGGAACTGCAATCACACAGTTGAGTAAGCTGTGTTTGGTTCTGTATTTTATGTAACTGTAAACAAACAGATACACCTATGTTTACCCTAGAGTTAGTCTTGAAATTATAAAGACACTGTACATAACATGCACAATAAAATGCTGATGGAGTTGATACAGCATCATTAAATATTAAAAAATTATATCAGTCATCTGGTACTGTGTCTTGTTGCTTTTGCTTCCTGATGCAAACTTAAAACATGACATGTGTAGGTACACAATTTACTGCATACATCTGTCAATACCTACAGCAACCATGGTTGTTATGAAAGTTATGACTTACACAGACTGAATTTACATCGGATATGTGCCCAAAAAATGTCTGCTTGGGCTTCTCATCACGCAAATCCCACAACCTGCATGACTTGTCCACACTCCCAGTTATATAGCTTTGGGAGTCAGGTGACAGAGAGATAGATATCACATCCCCTGCGTGGGCTTCAAACTCCATGGAGCGTTTACCCACCTCCAGGTCCCACAAGCAACTGAAAGTACATATGAACCAAGACACATCTCAGATTCAAGACGTATATTATTAAGAGTGTTTAAAGCAAACTACTAGCGGCATATTTGGAAGTAACGAGGAAACAATCAGTGAGGTCATTCTTACATATTTCCACAGGACACTGCAAAAAGTATGAGTGCTATTAGCTTTCACATGTTTGTCCTTTCTGTCTCTCCTCATGCAGCAATCTGAGTCTGAAGGGATGGACTTCAGTAGAATTTTGCAATGGGAATTTCCACTAAGTTTGTCAACCAAATTTGAGTTTAGTTAAAATCAGAAAAAAAAATGACATTTTTACATAAAAATCTACATACATACATGTTAATATCTTTCAATTTATGAAACAAATACGAGAAATATACTTTCCTGTCATTTATGAGGTAGAAACAAGAGCCATGGCAAAGAGGCTCAAGAAACATTTAACGATTAGAACATAATTTGGCACCCCATACATGCAATTTGCATGCCAGTTAATCAGTGCAAAAGTCCAAAAGTGCCATAAGGTAAACCAGGAATGTCAGAATCGCAGCTCATGAGGTCCTGTTTGAATTCCTTATGCTGTACATTATGTTTTCAAAACAAACTGTGAATGTGGCCAAAAGATTATAATTTTGAAACAGAACCATTTGACCAGATACTTTTGATTACAGAACTGTTAGGCAAAACTTCCTATTTTTGTGTATTTTCACAGTGGTCAAGTGACCACATTTCACCTAATACACACCAGATGTGTGACTAACACATTGCTTTGGCATAGTGACTAACACATTGCTTTGGCATAGTAAGTATTCTTGTACGTTGTGAAAGGAGTGAGGTAAGATGCAACTTACAGATGATTGAGAGTTTGACTTCAGAAGTGTTGGGATATTTCTGTACTCACAGAAATAATCAGTAGTTAATATTTAGTCATATTCTGTGAAAAATAGCTTTTCATCCAATTCACTGTACTGTAGTTACTGAAATTATTGTTATGTAATTATTATTCATGTAACAAACCTCACAATGTCAAGAATGAAGTCACCTGCTAACAGAAAACATAAGACATGACAAGATCTGCATATTTCAACAAAAATGGGATAAGGAATGTTTCTGTTCACAAATTCAAATATTGCATAGCTAATTTAAAGATGGTTAATGTCAGCAAAGAGATTCACATTAACAGCTATTATGAAACTTGTTACAAAAGAAATGTGATAAGATTAAAAACTGTTGATACTTCTATCTACACAACACTGGTAACTTTCTTGATAAGCATTTCTTCACATTAGGCTCCACATTTTGACCATCAATCAGTCATCTTCAGGCCTTTCAAATATACAAGAATGTGAAATGGTTTATCACTACACAGATGAGAGTTAATGTGACAGTTTTCAATCTTACACATCAGATAAATATATGCATTAAAAATTCCTATTAAAGTAAGTTGATGGTTTAAAGAGAGTAATTTCCAACACAACGGGATGCATAACATCAAAGTTATAACAGCTAGTGAAGCTCAAGGTGTCTATCTACACAAAAATGTAATATAAAAATCATGAACTGCAATATCCAAGACATCACTCCTTTGCTGATCTTTAAGCCTTCAACTTATTTTAATATGAACTGTTAATATATATATATATATATATATATCTTTCATGTAAGGCCAAAATCTCGGTCACAAAAAACAGTTGAAAACCAATTCACATTCTGCTACATTACAGTAAAAACAAAGTGGCTGAATGTATAAACAACATAGCAAATTATGTGAAAGATCAATTAAAACTAAGAAGTAAAATCTTTCAAGTTTATTCAGTAGCAATGAATGAAGCAGACGTGTTAAATAACTGCTTATCTTACACTGTTTATTTATGCTTGTAACTCAACCTGAAGATCCTTTGGAATGAATTCCTATGAATGGGACTTCTACTGGAGAAGACATTTTCTTTGAACATGCACTTAGCACACTGGTATGCATTGTGATTGATGAAGTTCCTGCTATGTTTGGTATTAAGAACAAATATGCGGAGAGAATTAAGTAAAAACTTAGTCATAAAATTCACAGTTTTCACTGTATAGTACACCAAGAAGTGTTGTATGGCAAAATAATAACAATGGAGCAAATTTAAAAAATGTTGCATCAATCATTAACTTCACTCTTGTCCGAGGATTAAATCACTGACAGTTTTGACACTGTATTATACTGTGCATCACATGCAGCATGCCCTAAAACACAAAAGAGTGCTACTCACCTACACCAACTACTAGCGAGAACTGAGTCAACATACCTGACATAGATATGCAATGAGAATGACATAAACCTTTGACCACACCCACTTGGATGTACATCCTTTTCAAGAAATTATAGGAAGATGCTAAAATGGGACACCAACACGCCACATTGCATGTGTGATAGATGAGTCTTGAAAAAAATAGCCTTTTAACTCTTAACATTTTGGTGCCGGAATTATTTTTTTAATTTTAGCACACCCTGTATACAAAATGTGAATAATACAGGAACCAAATATGTTACAGTTATGAAATAAACTGCATTTTGAAGAGGAAAAACGGAGAGTATATACCATGTTCAAAATATTCAGTACCTATATTTGTTGAATAAATATATAAAATGCAACGTTTAGAGGTTAGAGGACGACCACTATAGTCGTCGTTAGGTGTCAAAGGGTTAATCTTTTAACATCACCACAGCTGAAGTCATTGTGCTACGAGCCAGAAGGTCATGGGTTCGATTCCCGATGGTGTCACTGGAATTTTTCATTGACATAATCTTTCCGGCTGCACTATGGCCCTGGGGTTGATCAGCCTCTAACAGAAATGAGTACCAGGAATGTTTCCTGGGGGTAAAGGCAGCCAGTGGTAAAGGGCTGACAATCTTACCACCTTCATGTGCCAAATGTCTTGAATTCTGGTAGCCTCAACCTCCTGGAACTCTCTGTGCCTGTCCAGGCCTGTAATGGGACTGCTTTACCTTTCTTGCCACAGCTGAAGTGCATCAATAATAATAAAAAAGTGGCATGTTTAAGAACACTAAGACAATGTTTTAAGTAGGAAAACTTGATTAACATTTTAATCCTTTAAACATTTTAACATACACGAGTGAGGAAGCCTCAACTGCAATTTGATTGTGTGAATTATGTGCAAAAACTGTGACCCTGTACTCAATAAGGGCTTGTGTCACTTTGATGTGTTGCAAAAAAAGTCGAGGAATTCCTGAAGATAAATGCTGAAATGTGTCAGAGTTAAAAGTGATTAGTCTACAACAAGGAGTGCATTAAGTAGTGGTTAAAAAAAAGTGACACTGACAGTTTGCTTGTTTCTTCTCAATAATGACAGAAATGACAATCCGCCATATTACACTGAAATTTACTAATTATCCAGCCACAAGTTGTTGAAAGCATTTTATGATTTGGTAAGCAAGATTATTATGTTTTTGGAAATGAAACAAGACGTTAATGACTTAATAATATAAAATTGCAATATGATCTGGCATTTTTGGTTGATCTTACAATGCAATTAACACCTAACTGGATGATCTAATGAGATTTCTTGTGTTTTTAGTTTTTGACCTAACAAAATATTTCATTTCTGATATTTATGGTACTGTAATGTTATAACATTATACCTTTCTGCATATTTTGAAAATTTAGTGGCAAACCTCAAATTTTTTAGATCACTGCAGCTTGTATATATGAACGAGTTTGTCATGCCTGCATTTTGTACATTGTGTAGCCTGATTTGATCTATGCCTCTTTCCTTGTGTTTTTATTAGAGTAATAGAAGGTTATAAAAGTTGGGGATATAGCTGAAATGGGTACTATACTGAATACATTAAGATATAATATATCATGGTAGAGATAAAGTCCACCTTTCTGGAGACATGCTCTGCCTCTGACACATTGCATTTTAGCTCTGCCATGATGCAGCTAATCACCAGAGAACTTCTCAGTACATCTATTCATCATGACAGCTTCAAATCATAAAGAAAAAAAAAAAAAACAAATACCAATAGGATTAATGAAAAGGAACCTGTTAGAGGCTGATGGTGTAGGTCTAGCTGGGCAGAAAACAAAACATGAACAGAGTAAAGTGTGGGTTGTAGTGAGCTGAACATGCGGCTGAAATAGTGCACAAAAGAAATACATACAAAATTCTACTGAACTCACATTTTCATATCTCCTGACCCAGTTACAATTGTCTTGTCATCCAGAAAGCGACATGAAGACAGAAAGCCCTCATATCCCAGGAGCTCTCGTACAATCTTCGCAGCACCAGTTGCATCTCTATTGTTGAGATCATATATGGTGCACATGTTGTCCATCCCCCCACATGCTGCAAGAGATTTGTAATTCAGATCATGCTAAGTTACTTGACATGTATCAATTAAATTACTAGCTGTGAGACTAACCAACATAGTTTCCAGATGGTGCAAAGGCCACACTCATGACCCAAGATGATCTCAGCGGGATGACCTGGACTTTGTTCCCTGTCCAAGTGTCCCATATTATGAGCTTGCCATCCAATGATCCAGTCACAGCGTGCCTGTGAAAAGCATTTAAATGTAACTGTGCATGTCTAAAGTTACAAAGAATACAGTTTATGAGTAGTAACTGTACCTTCCAAAATTCACAATATACACAATATATACCCCTAGATATTACCTTTAGTGAGAACCAAATGGCTGCAACAAGTGTGTGTGTGTGTGTGTGTGGTGTGTGGTGTGTGGTGTGCGCGCGCGTGCGCGTGTGTGTGCGTCTGTGTGTCTGTGCGTCTGTGTGTCTGTGTCTGTGTGTGTGTGTCTGTGTCTGTGTGTGTGTGTGTCTGTGTGTGAGTGTGTGTGTGTGGGTGTGTGTGCGCGTTCGCGTGCGATTGTTCGTGTGGTTGTGCGTGTGTGCGTGCGCGCGTGTGTGGGTGCGGGTGTGCTTGCGTGCATGCAAGATTGCGCGCGTGTGTGTGTGTGTGTTTGTATATATATATATATAGTTATCCTTTCACAATACATCATTAGATTGACCAATAAACAGAATGTTTCACAACCAGAAACAGGTAAGTGTATTGGACAAAATATTCCCTTAATAATCCCCATAACTGTTTAAAAAAAAAACTGTATTTACCCAAGACACACTTGAAACATTTTAAAATTCTCTCTTCATAAGCTGCTACACATTTCAAATATTTCTGTTCTTTTTGTTTTTTGACTGACTGTACGTTTGGCACATGATGTTATGTAGCAAAGTGCTTAAAGTACCATTAAATAAATATCTGGCTTACATTTATTTTTCTGCACTCTTGTAATTACTATGTCTCACCGCATTCTAATAGTGAGTTTTAGGGGTTGCATTTTATTTGGTCACACATCTGAAATTTGCAGTGTTACTGTGTTATTGTTGTTAATGGGTGTAATATTCAGGTAACCTTCAACAGCACATGTCTCGCTTTATGGAGTTAACTTAATATATTAAGAATTTAGCAATAAATACAGTGAAATTTGGAATGCATCATTAATGTTAAGGTCATGGCAACAGCATGAGTAAGTGCTGTGCACAATTTTATATATATTAAACCTTAATGTCCTAAGAGACCATATGCTGGCCTTTAAAACAGTAAGCAACATGTTGGTCTCTGTGTGTTTGCATGTTGAAATTTAAATGTCCATGCTATACCAGAAAAACTCATGCCATCAAAAGACAAAATTATCATTATTAATGAATGTTTATTACTCAGAAAAAAAGGACAATATTAAGACATAATAGACATACAAATCTGCCTCCTACAGCATAAGTGGTGCTGTGACCTTGACAAGAGCATCTGCACAATTCTGTACAAAACAAGTGGTACTGCCACCTTGACCAGAAGGCACAATTGTCTATATAATAATGCATGGATATGTAAAGCACCTGGCTTGTGCTAACACCTGCCTGCTGTCTCCACTGAAGTGAATGGAATTGACCTTGTTGATGTGTCCCTTGAGTAGCTTCTTTGTGGTCAGCCGCACTTTTGGGGCATCTGCCATGTCCCCACAGATGTCCTGCAATGTTTTGTCAGCTACCTTCTTTTGCTCCTCCTGGAAAGAGTTACGGTTTTGTGCAATTAGCAGAAAAGCATCACAAGTGTAACCCATAACTTTTTGGGCTTCTTGCTGAGGCCTGCACTGTGCTAAGTCATACTGGCTAAGCCATACAACTGTCACTGTGTATGGACTAGAAGTGTCCACAACTCATCACTGAACTACTTGTCTGTCCAGTGAATGGAGCAGGAATTCCAAAGAAGTGATACCTGTACACAATTTCCATTAAAGTATGCATTGTGTACTTATACGGGAGAAACTAAAAAAAGTTGTATTAAGGGCATGGTTGGAAAACTGACATGCTGTTCACATCTCTACCATCCATTCCTGCAGAATCTATTTCAATATTATCTTTCCACTAAGGCTACAAAATAGCCTCATAGGCTGACCTATCTTATAACTAAACATGTATACACATACAATAACAGATTCTGAAGTTCCTCATCATGAAATTTTCTCCAGGTCCCTATTATTACACAAGGTACATCCACATGAAATTTCTGACTCACAATCCTTGTAACACAGTACACTGTCCTGATACAGTAATTTTCATCACATATATTTCTATAGCTTCTTGAGAATGAAAAAGCTTTTAAGCTAGTCAAGAAATTCCCCACATTACATGGAAAACAAGTGTTCATTTCCTTGACAATAGCCTTCTACTGGTCTCTATCCTAAGCTTAATGCATCCATTCCATACCCTGTAAACCTAATTCTTTAAGATCAATTTTAATATTATACTACCATCGACCTAGGTCTTACCTCATCCTCTAATATGTGACCATTCCAATAACATTTGGTAATATAAATCATAAAACTACTTGTCTCTCCATATAATGCAGACAAGGTATTTTGTCCCTGTCATTAATCAAGCACAATGCTGGGAAGACATTTGAAGGAGTGGAGGTACAACCCCACACATTCTTAACCTTGGCACTTTGCAGATGTAAGCTGTCATTCTCCATAAAGAAAAGGTGTCCCATTATCAATGGACATGAGCCTGGGAGGGACCTAGATTCAGACTGGATGCTATGGAATTGAATCCTGAAGTCTCAGTCATTTGGCACATACGCTGGTCACTCTACTTACTGCTCTGAATGAGCACTTCTATCTCTATGTGTGTCCTGAATTACATTCCTTTCCTCATGATTATGATGCAGTTTACACCTGAATGCTAATGATCTTCATGTCAGTTTGTGTGTAAATATAATAAAAGTAGAAATAATGGATACAAACATTGCAGCTTATTTAACTGGGATTTAGGGAGTATAGGCAACTTCTCTATTAAGCTGGTAGTATACAGGGATATTTGCAGTAAAATCATTCTGGTAATTTAATAGCCACACCTCATAGGTAGTTTAATAGCAAAAATCATTTACTGATATGAAAAGGAAATAAAATTTGCTAGTTACAGAACTCATAAAAACATTTATGAGTAATTATGACATGACGAATATTATGAGTTTTGGTAAGGATTTTATACTTGCAGGAATGTCATATGTGTTATGGGAAGTTAATTAAGGCCTTGGAATTAACCCTTGTGGCACCCCACTTTTCACTGGTCACCAGTCTGAACAAAAATTCTGAGTTGTACTGGACAAATGTATGTTGACTCTTTGTTGTATATTGCTAAGATAAGTTATGATACAAACTGCAGCTGTTCCTTGAATGCCATAAAAATGTAATATGGCTCTCAAGATTTTATTATTTACACAACAGAATGCTTTTGCAAATTCACAAAATATTCCTCCAACATACCCTTCTTTGGTTGATAATATGTGTGTTAGCCTGAATACAGCATTTTCAGTGGATAGTTCCTGAAGACAAATTGTTCTGGGATTAATGTGTTGTTACTATACATGCAATGACTTAATCTGTCATACATAACCTTCTCCAAAGCTTTTAGATACAGGTGAACAGTGAAATAGGTCTACAGCTGTTCATACAAGACTTGTCTTCTACCTTGTTCAGTGGTTATGCTATTGATTTTTTCAGCTATCTGTGGCAGATGCTTATGTATAATGAGTGGTTTACACATAACTTAATGGGACAATGATTTATGATAAACATGCTTACAAAACTGTAGTTGTTATTTCATCATACACTGATGAGTTTTTTTAATTTGGCATATATATTTGGCTCTTTATCTCAGCCTTAATGATGAGAATAACTTTAATCCCATCGATTTTTCAGAGAAATGAATCCTTTCAAAATGCAAATGCGTCATTTTTCTCAGAATTCTGCAATGTTATGCTCTCCCAACTCGCACACTTTGTAGCATCACAGAAGACTTTAATCAACACCACTGCCCGAACCTCAAATCTCATACTTCTCATCAACTGTTGGGAGAAAAAAGTTGAAAGCATCAGCTTTTTTCTTTTTATCCTTACCTCCATCTCAGCAAACAAGAAGAGCAGGCATCTGTTCTGGTAAAAACATCTTTCCTCGGTATGTGTCAAGTTACTTTTATTTTACTATCTGATTCTGCTATACATCTAATGCAATGTCACTTTTTGTCTCTTCTTAACTTTACTGAGGATTTCACAATAACCACTACATAACAACAGATCATTACTGTTCCTGCTGCAGAATATAAACAGGCAGTCTTCGCTGAATGTTGCCCTGAACAGCACTTTTCATTTTTACATTGAGAGATTTTAGTGACCAACGTTTCAATTCAAGTTGCTGCGACTCAGACACATGTTGTTTTTGTTGGCAGGTGACAAGATCTCCAACAGCCAGGCTCCCTGGTACTTCAACTAATTATTATTCTCCATTTTGATGTAGTTTTGTGCTATATTATAATTCTCAGGAACATAACACAAATGTTATTATATGAGGACTTACCACAAACTCCTCTTCCATTTACAAAATGTTTAGTTCCTGTGTATCTTGCACAGTAACCACTGAGCATTAGGAAGATAAGTCTCGTAGCAAAGCATGGCATATTTTCAGGTTAAACTTACCTTGATTTTTGTCATCAGATCGTCCAGTTCCTTTCGGAGTTTCTGAACTTCTGGGTCATCTTTCGGTGGCATAGTCTTATCTGTTTAGAAAGGGACATGTACAAAGATCAATACAATTCAGCACTGGCAATACAATCACAGTCACTCTCAATATGATTTAAAATTGAGAATCACTCTGACCAACTGTGAAAGACCACCTGAAATTTATTCACCCTAATAAGTGCATTTCATTACTCCAAGAATATAGTGTGTGTAAGTCACAACTTTTTTTCACACAATTTGATGTATCACTGGCTTACTGCAAAAGTGACCAAGTCAAAAAAAAAAAACAAAAATTAAGGGAAAGTGTGTTGGAATGTTCAACACTGGCAGTAAAGTCAACTGTTCAATCCATTTTCCTGTTGCTTTTTTCTTTTATGGAAGGGGCATTCTTGAGAACCACACTCAGTTGTCATCATGTTAGGACGTATTTAACAAGTTCTTTTAGCCTGCTGAATGCCTTGGGCCATTCCTAGCTTTCATTAACAAATTACTTTGTCAGTTTTTATGGTACAATGTATAATATGTTTGATATTACATGGAATGTGATTTGAATAATTCAAGATATTGAAAGCCATAATATTACAGAATCATATGAAGGAATCTAATTTTTACTATAATGTTGTGAAAGTCATATATAAATGTAAAAAACTGCTTATACACTGTTAGAATATGAGCCATCCTTTACAAGGGAACAGTAGACAAAAAATTCCTTTATGAGGCAAAATATAAAGTTTCAACTTGTGCACTTATTACTCAGTCTTAAAAGAAAATTAAACCTTAACACCACCAGACTCTAAGCCAATAGCTGGTTCTGGAGAAGGGTCTCTTCTTTTCTTCAACATGAAGTGACTGACACCATGAACGAAATTCATCTGGAATTACTTCATTATGGCATAGTTTAAGGAGATATTTTTAGCATCAGAAATAAGCAGTATGTTATGGTACAATGTACTCAAGCTTAGATGGACAGCCTCGACCACAAATGTGTATGATTTTATATTCTATGGTTATATCTGAAGTGTATACACCCTGGCCTCTATTTTTCATTGCCCATTAAATTTAAGCCAATGCTTACCTTCACTGTCCAGTGTTCTGCTTTGGGTGGGTTGATATGCATTTAGAATGTAACTATTTGTTAATTACAATCCAGCTATCAGAATTCCAAATATAGCTGTAATCTTTTATCCATTTTAAGATATGTTGTGCCTTTAAACCTGCTCATACTGCAGTCAATAATCTTAGGCCATTTTGCAGGTTGAACTTCATTCTTCAATACGTACAGAGTGAATGATTTTCTATTGCTCATAGTGATTCTTTTTTATCTTACTGGTGTCATATCTCTTCCAACGACAAAGCCCTCTTTTTCTTAATTTCCCCGGTTCTCTCTTAATTAGACGACGTGACCATGACAGTTACTTCCAAGAATTTACGTTAAAACACTTCACCATTTCACACAGACCGCCATCTTCCATATTGTTTATCAGTAGTCAAATTGTGGACTACTTTCGTAACTTGGATATCTTGTAATTTCTGTACTACTACGATACACTTAACAGTAAGAACTGTTCTCCGACTACGTGGTCACTATTCTTAACCTTCGACATAATTACTTCGAACGTTCATACACGCCTACAGTGTCAATCAGTAATTGAATGCACAGCTCTACCGTAATTATGTCAAGTGGAAGACAGACATAATTTTTTGCTGAACACAAACATAATTAATTAAAATGATGATCAACAATTTATAATATCAGACACCGCTACAACCTCTCCAACTACAGCTACCTTACTGAGCAGTTGATTTATGCACTACCATACACTTCCACTAACGAAATGTACCGACATTTTTGAAGTAAAATTTCCCATCTGTCCTAAATAATTTCTAGCTGTCGATGAATGAGGCATGTAAAAATGCCTAACTGCATGCACTTTGTCACTTAATCCTGCACGTATGTGCGACACCAAATTGACCAAGCAGAAACCGTCACATTTACCTGTACAAAGTTCCCGTTTGTTTACCTTGTCAATGTTAATACGCTCATTCGTAAATGATCATGCAGAATTCAACTATGAAATATTTTCTTGATAAAAGTACCTCACGTTCAACATACTTCATACCAGTGGCCTACCGAAATTCCAAAGGCCCTCCAAAATCGTGCCAAACTCAACCCGATTTTGAAAACTGTTAAAAATTGCTGAATTGAGGACGCCAACACCCCAAGATGCTTGGAAAAAAGGCAGTAAAATTCTAAAACTACCTAGGTTCACAATTGTTCTACATTAGCAACGACAAAAAAATTGGCTGTCATCATAAATAGTCTTAAAGTACCAAAAATTAAGAAAATTTTACTATATTAAATTAAACTTCTTGTACCAAATTACAGCTGCTTCCAGAACCCCAAACTAGGGGGCTACCGCTCCCAGATCCCCGTTCTCTCTGTCCTCAACAGAATTTGTTGAACCCCCCACGAAAAAAAATCCTGGGTACGCCACTGCTTCATACTATCTCAAACTTGCCAATTTTTTACTTGGTCACATTTTGCGGTAGGTCTATGATGACAGATGCCTCTTAATTATCTCCTTTAAAGCCAAATATTTTCTTGGGCACATCGCCTTTAAAATAATTCTACGGGCTTGCGCCCAAAACCAAAGCATTTAATAACAGTGTTACTTCGCAAACCATGTTACATTTTATGCATTATTCAATTAAACATTTTCTTTCTGATCAATGGTTAAATACTGGACAGACATTTTGAAATTGCGCTACCTTTCTAACAACAGCGCTCTTCCGATGTCCGCTTACCGTCCCTGTGTTCTCGGCTCGAGTGCTGTGGCGATTGAGGTGTTCACTGCAGTAAAACGCAGTATCCTGTTACAGTAATACCATTAGAACGGCTTTATTAAGTTACCTGTTGTGTGGTGCCTTGGCTTGTCTTCCACAGACAGAAAGTTTTATCAGCTCTTCATTTGATTTCGACAGCCTCAGATCAGGCCAGTCTTAATCTCATTTTCTTTAAGGCAAACCGCTAACGTTCATTTCACATACCATCCATTTGGTATTCTGCCATTTTGGTTGATCCAATTTGTACTTGTCCACACACCATTACGACATATTGGGGCGGGGGGCAAACGTCCATTCTTCGCCTCAGCCCTAGAAGGAGGTCAGTGGTCAACATCACGCCCCGACCGCTTTACCCTCCGCAAATGACCCCGATACTCACTTAGTAGGAGGCTGGGTGGACCTCAGAGACGGTCTGGACAGTTTGAAGAAGAGAAAAAAATATTTTGCTCCTGTCGCAATTCGAACCTCGGACCGTCACGTTCGTAGTTTAGTCGCTATACCGACTACGCCATCACTGTCATTCTTCAGTTCAATATATGCATTGTTCGGCCAATCACGGGAGAGAGAGTGAGAGAGTGGGGGGGGGGGGGGGGGGGGGGGGAAAAAAAAAAGGTGAAGGGGGGTGTTTTATTCGTTGGTAGCAAAAAAAAAAAAAATAAAAATATATGTGGTTTTTTTTTTTTTTTCACTCATTTTAG
>Ga0123355_10004962_pt1 | contig 19371 bp, 21 predicted proteins | sample TergutEmb28metaG_3_FD_89872 | JGI IMG/M metagenome (GOLD analysis project Ga0123355, IMG submission 89872) | Embiratermes neotenicus P1 segment gut microbial communities from Petit-Saut dam, French Guiana - Emb289 P1 | ecosystem: Host-associated > Arthropoda: Insects > Digestive system > Gut ... | reverse complement strand
TTTTCACGCACCTGCTTTGCCACAAGAACCTTGCGTACTTCTAGTACGCCGCGGTTATTGCGGCTGCGCATCTGCGCGGAAAATTATGCGCTTTGTTTCTTACTGTTCACGCGCGGAGTAATATAAGCCTGTGTAATTTTGCCGAAAGGAGCGCGTGATGCAAATAATTCACATAGATATGGACGCATTTTTTGCCGCAGTAGAAATACGAGATAACCCCGAACTAGCTGGTAAACCCGTAATAATCGGCTCTTTACCGGGTGAAAGGGGCGTCGTTTCCACTTGCAGTTACGAAGCCCGCGTTTTTGGTGTGCGTTCGGCCATGCCAATTAGCGAAGCCTATCGCCGCTGCCCCCACGGCGTTTATTTGCGTCCAAATGGGCATAAATATGTAGAAGCATCTCGCCAAATCCATAAAATATGGGACAAGTACACCGATATTTGCGAACACATTTCCCTGGACGAAGGATTTTTGGACGTGACGGGCTCTGCCCATTTGTTTGGTGGCGCAGAAAACATTGCTCACGAAATAAAACGCCGCACTTTGGAAGAAACTGGCCTCACCTGCTCCGTTGGCGTAGGTTATTCCATGATGAGCGCGAAATTGGCAAGCGAAGAAAAAAAGCCCGACGGTTTTTTCAAAATACCTACCGCGGAGGCGTTGCGGGAACTTATAATTGACCGCAGTGTACGCACAATTTATGGGGTAGGCGCAAAAACCGCGGCAGAACTTGCGCGCGTTGGCATAACCACCGTGCGCCATATTCTCGAAAACCATGAAATTGTGCGCGCTATGTTCGGCAAGCAAGGCCCGCAAATTGCAGACCTTGCCCATGGCATAGACCATCGCCGGGTAATGACACCAATTCAACACAAATCCATCGGCACAGAAACTACTTTTCAAACCGATATCACTGACGTAGAATATCTACAAGATGTGCTGCTGCTTATCGCCCGCAGGCTTAGTTTTGATATACAGTGCCAGGGTTTGTACGCATCAACCATTACGGTAAAGGTTATATACGCCAAGACAAATATGAAAATTGTCACCCGCGCAAAGACCGGCGACAGTACAAATAAAACCCGCGATATTTACAACACGGCAGTTGAAATATTTGCAAAAATGGAAAAACAGCCAGTTAGGCTAATTGGCATTACCTTAAGCGGCTTAACTGAAACGCCTACCGCACAGCTATCTCTGCTGGATACAGGTGCAGGCGCGGAAGAAAACCAACGACAAGAGAAAATAAATAAAGCCATGCTAATGCTACAGCAAAAGCATGGCCGTAATATTGTGAAAACAGTTAGCGAGTTACGAGCCGAGCAGCGTATGGATGAAGATTAGTCCTTTTGAGCAAAGAAACCAAACGCCGCACCGCACAGACCGCCAACGATATGCGACATATATGCAATATTGTTATCCAACGTAATGGCACTATGGATTTCGCGCCCAAGGAAGATACCAACAGCCAACAACAGCGTAAGAGGAATTTGCCCGCGTCTAAAATTTGCAAACGAGCCAAGCAAAATCATCATAAATACGATACCGCTTGCGCCTAGTTTTGCGTTGTCGGAAATTACCATATGAAGTACGCCCGTAACCAGCGCGGTAACAACCATCATTGTTAGTATGGATTTGCCGCCGTATTTTTCTTCCAACATGGGGCCAATGATTAGAATTATCATAAAGTTGTTGAAATAATGCGCCAAGTTGGCGTGGCCTAACGCATGGCCAAGTAGGCGCAAGTACATAAGTGGGTCGGAAAACGGTGCGCGATAGACTGAGAATAATAAGCGGTTGCTACTGCCGTCGGTAAGGTGTGCTAAACCTAGCACAAGTATGGAAACGATGGCGAATGTTAGTACCACTGGGGCGTTGTATTGTATTCGTTTTATGGGGTTCATTTTTTGGTCTCCTCACCGCTTTATGACAGCATACTTAAAACTTCTAGTATATAGTCTACACAAGTCTTTACCTTTTGAGCTGGCGAAAAATTCTTTTGCTGTATCGCAAGTAGAATTCGCAAATATCCAAGGTAAATATTAGGATCATACTCTTTTGTTGCTAGTTCTACAACTTTCTCTGAATACCTAAGCCAACTGTCTACCAGTTCTTTTGATTGGCTAGGATTTCTCAATACATCTGCTCCATCTTTTGCAAGCTGTAAAAGGTGATTTAATGTAGATTCATGCAGGTTTTTTTGCGTAGCACTTCTGCTCATTGTGTTACTTGTCCAGCTCATTTTCAATTGCCCCTTTCACTTTACTTAGTTTATCATCTATATCTGAAAAATCAATGTTGCTCACTAAGACGTCATCTGCTTTCTTAATAAAAGCATTTTTGTCGCTTCCAATATCTAGTCCAGCTTTTGTTCCCTTAAATTCAAAGCGTATAATTGGTGATAACAATGTAATAATCCACACAACAAAAAGCAAGTTGTTTCCGTCAAAATTACTATCTCTAAACAGTGCAAAACTGATTGCATAGTCCCATATACGCAAGATATAAATTGTCAAAGCCGTAACGATTGTCAAATACCATGCTAATCGCCATGTACAATTATTATATACATAACTCAATACATTTTTGCACAATTTCCTCATAACATCTATCACCTTCATCATCCACTAGCGTCTTAATCCATTATTGTCAATTGTTGCTCTTGCTGCTCAGGTGCTTCCAGCCCCATGTGTGCATACCCCAACCGCGTTACTGTACGCCCGCGCGGTGTCCGTTGTATAAAGCCCAGTTGCAGCAGATACGGTTCTGCCACATCTTCCAATGTATCAGCTTCTTCATCTATACTAGCGGCTAAGGTATCCAGCCCAACAGGGCCACCGCCAAATTTTTCAATTATCGCACGCAGGATTTTTTTGTCCACCGAATCCAATCCCACCGGGTCAATTTCTAATCTATCAAGGGATGACTTTGAAACTTCCCCCGTAATAACCCCATCGTACTGCACTTGGGCAAAGTCACGCACGCGTTTTAACAATCGGTTGGCAATACGCGGCGTACCACGGGCACGGCGGGCAATTTCCATTGCACCCTCCACTTCAATTTCTACATCCAACACCTGTGCGGAACGGGTTACAATTGTGGTCAATTCCTGGACGGTGTATGGCTCTAAATGATGAACCACACCAAAACGGTCACGTAACGGCGCAGTTAGCAGGCCAGCGCGTGTAGTTGCACCCACCAGGGTAAAGCGCGGCAAATCCAACCGTATACTTCGTGCGCCAGGGCCTTTGCCGGTTACGATATCTAGCACGAAGTCCTCCATTGCGGAGTATAGGAGTTCTTCCACATTACGCGACAAGCGGTGGATTTCGTCTATAAAAAGGAAGTCGCCCTCTGTAAGGTCGCATAAAATGGCCGCCATGTCGCCTTGGCGTTCTATTGCAGGGCCAGCTGTAACTTTCAGTTTTGCACCCATGGCAGAGGCTATTATGGCGGATAGAGTCGTTTTCCCCAGGCCTGGCTGACCGTGTAGCAGAACATGGTCAAGGGTTTCTCCACGGTTTAACGCGGCTTGCACGAATACTTTCATATTCTCCTTAACCTTGTCCTGGCCGATATACTCGTCAAAACTTAATGGGCGCAGTTGCAGTTCTATATCTTCGTCTTCTTCTCGGTTGAAGCCGGTGGTGTTTAGGCGTTGGTAGTCCATCTTTTGCTCCTTAGGTGATTTTCATTTCCATAGTGCTGCTTTTTTCGGTAAAGCCCAAATGTTCATAAAACTCTTTTGCATTTTTGTTAAATGCCCATACATTTAGTTCTACACGAGTTGCACCGATTTCTTTTGCATATGCCTTTGCGCGGCCAAACAGTTGCCGCCCAATGCCTTTGCCACGTGCGTTTTCGCATACGCCAATGGACTCGATTGTAAGGATTTTTGTATCATAGAAAGCAATATGATTATTATAGTCGCGCGTATATGTTGCGCAGTAGCCTAAAATGTTGCCGCTTTCTTCAAAAACGAAAATTTTTTTGCTGTCGTCTTGTAGACTGTCTTCAAAAAAATCTTGGGTGTAAAAATGTTCATTTTTGAAAAGATCTGACCTGGCGGTTATGTGCATATCATGCACATTGCAAGCAAGGGAGGCTACCGAATTGAAGTCTTGTTGTGTGGCTTCTCGTATCAATTAAATCGCTCCTGCTCTTTTGCATATATGTCGCGTATTATATCTTGGTGCGTCCCCGATATATCATCTGGCAGGTTGCGGATATCTACCCATTCGAATCTTAGTGACTCATCATCATTAACGCACAGCGTACCGCTGTATTCGCGGGTGCGATACACTGTTGCTACTACATAAAATTGGTCGCCATTTTGGGCGGTGCAGAAATATTTCTTGCCGGAATACACGCCAAAAAGTGTTAGCGCGCCTAGGGTCAGGCCTGTTTCTTCCATTATTTCGCGCCGTACAGTTTCTTCTGTACTCTCGCCAAGCTCCATAAGGCCGCCAGGCAGTCCCCATCTTCCATAGGGGTGCTTGCGTTGCTGCATTAGAAATTGGCCGCTATCGTTTTCTATGAAAGCGATGCAGCCTGGAAGTATAATTGGGCGGTGGCCTATTAGAGCGCGAAGTTCTTCGATGTATCCCATATGTTACCTCACCAACTTTCTTAGCGCAAGGCGAATTAGCGTGTCTGCGGTCATGCCTTCTTCGGCTACTTCCAATACGGCTTGCATGGCTTCGGTGCGGCCATAACCAAGTGCTAATAATGCGTCCATTGCGTCTTGTTTTTCGCTTTTTTGGGCAGAGCTGCCAGTCATGCCGCTACTGCTTGCCGCCATGCCGCCTGTCTCTTCCCATGCATCGTTGGTTTTTATTTTGTCACGAAGTTCTAGCAACAGGCGCTCCGCTGTTTTTTTGCCTATACCAGGGGCTTTGCTAAGGGCGGCGGAGTCTTCGGCTATTACGGCCATTATTATTTCCTGTGGGGTTAGTGCACCCAAAGTTGCCGTAGCCACCTTCGGGCCAATGCCCGACACGGACACCAGCAAGGTAAACATTCGCACTTCTTCTTGTGAAAGGAAACCGTGTAAAAACTGACCACTTTCCGTGGTTTGGTGGTATGTGAAAAGCTGAACAGGCTTGCCAACAGACGGCAAGCGGCTTAGCGTTGATGTTGAAGCATTTACAAGGTAGCCTACACCGTTTACATCTACCACAACATTTTGGTCGGTTGTATAGGCAATCGTGCCTTTTAGATATGCAATCATGTGAAATCTCCTAAAGTGAATGGTTTGTGAAGATTATACCATAGATATACTATTGATACGACAAAATATAGTCCATTGCACCCATGTAAAGTATTAAACCCCATATAATTGGCGCGAGAATTGCACAAATTGAAAAGGCGACGCTAATCTTGTCCGATTTTTTACGGCGGAACATTTTAGTCAGCGCAATTATGGCCAATATTAAGCCAATTGTTTGCAAAAATAACCCAAAAAAGCTAAAGAGAAATACGGGCATTGATATAAATGCCAAAGCACGAACAACCGGGATGTTTTGTATGTACCATGTTAGCCACAGCATTGGGGATAGTGCGAGAACCAATGCAATACGCGGCAGATAATTTTTCTTGGTTTTCTTCATTTCACGCCTCTTTCAAATATGACATGAAAATATAATAAAGGGATATTCGCCCATTGTCAAAATTTTGGGCGAATATCCCTTATTACTTAGTCAGCGCAGTAGATATTGATAGCGTCTCGTAAAAATTCCGCACAGCCAGGCGCGATTTTCTCGTAAAACACCTTAAACCGCTGGTCGGCTACATACATTTCTCCCATACATTTGTGATACTCTTTTGTGTAACCTGGGTAGAAAACACACAGCCATTGGCGGTGCAGGTCGCAGGCTTGTTGCGCCTCTTCCCCAGCGGGGTTGCCCGTTGCCATTGCGGATTTTAGTAATTCTTCGATGGCGATACGTAGCTGCTCGCCTTTTTCGTATTGTTCTTGAGTTAGGCCTTTAATGTGGGCGTTGCTGTCGTCCACTGCTTGGTCGCCGTATTTTTGTCTAATTTCAGCACCGTATTTTTTTTCATTTTCATCGACCAAGTTTTGCTTTAGTCCTTCAAATTTTTCGTCGTTTGACATAAAAATGTCCCCTTTCATGGCGGCTATGGATTTGGATACGTTAATAATTAGGGCATCCAGCCGCTCTCGTTTTATTTTAAGCTGTGAAAGGTGACTCATAAATTCCTGCTCGCAGTCGTGGACAGAGGCAGGCAGCAGCTTTTTGATATCTTCTAATGCAAAGCCCAGTTCTCTGTAGATGAGTATTTGTTGAAGTGCGTCCACTTCTGCTTGGCTGTACATTCGGTAGCCGGATTCTGCTTTTCTACTTGGCTTCAGCAGGCCGATAGATTCGTAATGTCTAAGAGTGCGCGCGCTTACACCAGACATTTTTGCAAGTTTGTTGCTTGTGTATTCCATTTATGTTCACCTCAAGTGTATTGTAAACTATTACGTAGCGTCAAAGTCAAGAGGTGAACACGGACTTTTCTCACACGCGCAGCCAGCTTTTTTTAGCGTGGGCTATAAACTCGTCTGCGTGCTCTTGTGTGCCCATATATGTTTGTATGAAAATACCGTCTGCCCCAACCGTGTCAAATATTTTGGCAATTTGGTTATACACAGTACCCAGCAACACAACTTTTTTGCCGGCTGCCAAGGTACGGCGATAAACTTCTATGGACAATTTGTCTGTAAAATCCTGCAAACGCTCATTCACACCATGGGCTTTGGTTAGCGGTACCCACTGGATTGCATGTACGTTTTTTATCGACAAAATCATATCCAAATGCTGTAATTGCTCTGGCCCGTCTAGGTGATAAATACATGGGCCAATGGCCTCGGCCACCTTATCTAACGATGGCAAAATAAATTTTTCAAACATTTTTGGTGAAATCATTACCGACATATCGCATTGTAGTGGATAGTACGGACGGTCGCTAACAATGGGCATCCAACTGCTGTAGCCAAGGTTATATGGCGTGATAATGTCCGTCAAATGGTTAAAGTAGTTGATAAACTCGTTATCCAGTTTGTCCTGTACCGCCAGTATGTCCTCTGGGAACTCAATCATATCCGCCAGAACTTCTTCACCGCGCAAGGAGTACAAAACATCGTACTGCCCACCGATGTCGGTGTATGACACAGCGTAGCGGCCTTTTGACGCTTCGCACAGCGCACGGGTTTGGGCATCAATTACTTTGTGTAAGGGGTGGTTTTCGTCCGTTTTAATACGAACAGGCTTGTCCATATCGGAAATATATGGTTCTCCGCCAAACCAAACACTGTCCCATGTGAAGTCGTAATGCGCACCAAGCATAGCCGCGTGTACACCAGGCCCCAAATTTACAAATGCATTGTGAATTGCGTCCTGGCCAAAGTAGTTGTTTTCGGCTTCTGCTTCCAAAACTTTAACGCGATAGTCGGCAGAAGTCCAGTGTTCTTCTGGGTTTGCAGCGGTTGGCCAAGGTTGTGGATTTGTCGGATTGCTTTTGGGTGCATGAACGGCCAGATATGCGCCCTCGCCTTTTGTAAGCGGTTGCCAGAATTGGCGGTGTCTGTTGCGTTTGAAATCTTCCATGATGTCCTCCAGTTTCTATTGTAGAGAGATTCAGTTGGTAAGAACCTCTTACCAACTGAATTGTACGAGCGCAGCCTTATTTTGCCCATCCCATGCTCCGTTTTACGGCTTCATGCCAGCCGCGCAGCAGTTCGGCTCGCTTTACATCATCCATTTGTGGTGCAAAGGTTCTGTCAATTTGCGCATTCGCTAGAATTTCTTCTTGACTGGCAAAAAAGCCTACCCCAAGCCCAGCCAGGTAACTTACCCCAAGGGCAGTGCTTTCCGTTACCATAGGCCGTGTAACTTCCGCACCCAAAATATCTGCCTGAAATTGCATGAGAAAATCATTACCCGCCGCACCGCCATCAACGCGTATGCCGCGTACATCCCCACAGTCAGCTTCCATGGCTTTAATCACATCATGGCTTTGGTATGCCAGCGACTCTAACGTAGCCCGCACCAAGTGCTCTTGCTCCACACCACGCGTTAGGCCAACAATAATCCCACGGGCGTGTTGGTCCCAATAAGGCGCGCCTAACCCAACAAATGCGGGTACTACATACACACCGGCAGAGTCCTCAACACTGGTTGCCATCTTTTCTGTGGCAGAAGCATTTTCAATAATCCGCAATCCATCACGTAGCCACTGCACCGCCGCACCGGCCACAAAAACACTGCCTTCCAAGGCGTATTCAACGCGGCCGCTTGCACCCCACGCAATGGTAGTTAATAAGCCATGTTTGCTTTCCACTGGCATCTCGCCCGTATTCATCAATATAAAACAACCCGTGCCGTATGTGTTCTTCACCATGCCAGGCGAAAAACAACACTGCCCAAATAGCGCGGCGTGTTGGTCGCCAGCCACACCTGCAATGGAAATTTCAGCCCCAAAAAAGTCCGTCGTGCCATACACATGGCTGGACGGCAAAACCTGGGGCAACATGGCCGCTGGTATATTAAACTCTCGCAAAATATCCGCGTCCCATTGCAGTGTGTGAATATTAAACAACATAGTTCGCGCGGCGTTTGTGTAGTCAGTCGCGTGCACGCGGCCACCGGTTAAATGCCAAATCAGCCAGGTATCCACCGTACCAAATAGCAAATCGCCATTTTTAGCCTTCTCCCGCGCACCTGGTACATTTTCCAGTATCCAGCGTAATTTCGTGGCAGAAAAATACGCGTCAACAACCAGGCCTGTTTTCGCTGTAATTTGGCGGTCGTAACCGCTGGCCTTTAGACTGTCGCAATATTCGGCCGTGCGGCGGCACTGCCATACAATGGCGTTATGTACGGGCCTGCCCGTGTGCCTGTCCCACACAATGGTTGTTTCCCGTTGGTTTGTAATGCCCATGGCCGCTACATCTGCGGCTGTTGCGCCAATTTTCACCATTGCCTCGGTTGCAACGGAAAGCTGCGCGCTTAAAATTTCTTGTGGATCATGCTCTACCCAGCTGGGCTGTGGGAAAATTTGCGTATGCTCTTTTTGGGCTATTCCAACAACGTTGCCTGCGCCGTCGAACATAACACAGCGGGAACTGGTAGTGCCTTGGTCTAGTGCCATTAAGTATTTCATACATACACCACCTGTTCGGATGTAAAATATGTGGTCTTGCTTGCAATTCTTTCAATGTGAATAGGAAAGCCGTTGTCAGTCTGCTTTTTTTGCTTGGTGTGGACTTGTAAAAAGCGGCGTTCTTCACCGGAAATTATATCTGGTTGAAATGCGCGAATGGCGGCTACGGCTTCTTTTAGTACTGTGCCGATGGAGGAATACAATTCCGCAAAATTTGCCTGCGGTATTTTACCCACAACCGAATGCGGCGAAATTTTTGCCCGCCATAGTATTTCGTCGGCATATGCATTACCAATGCCTTTCACCACTTTTTGGTCAATTAGAAATGCTTTGATATTTATCTTAGCCTTTTTCTGCGCAATATCGCGAAAATATTCCAATGTAAAATTTTCACCAAAAGCGTCAGGTACACCGTCTGGGCGTGGGTTGTACTTCACAGTGCAAAGCCCGCCCATGTCGCTGAAAACAATTGTCTCGTTCTCGAAATTGAAAGCGAAAATTTTGTGATTGATGGAATGGGCTGATGGCAAACTATCCACAAAGGATATTCGGCCACTTAGCATTAGGTGCGTGGCAATTATTTTTCCCTCGCCAAAATCGAAAAGGAGTTCCTTGCCAAAGCGGTTTATTGACACAAGTTCCCTACCCTGCAATTCGGTATTCAAATAATCCTGGGGTGTGGTGCATTTTTGGTGGTTAAAAACTGTTACGTCCAGTAGCTTTTTGCTAGTTAATCGTTTGAATATATTGCCTTTAAAAACTTCTAAATCTGGTAATTCCGGCATATTATTACCCCCTTGTAAAATTAACCATAACCGCTGCGTCTTCACCCACAGTTACAACATCGCCATACATACGTACGCCATTTACCAGCCAATAATCCACTATATATCCACGGTTTGGCCTTGCGGTTATTCTAATCGTCGTATCGGCAAAATATCTCTTTGTCACAGTTTCCCATTCATAAATGGGGCGGGAATTCATTACCACACTGCCACCTTCCCCTACTGTGGTCGTAACTTCAAACCTATAATCCCAGTCAAATCCAAGACTTGTACGAATATGCTGGTACATATAATTAGGCCGTGTTTCCGCAAAGCGGCGAATATGCCCGCGGCTATTCCTTATTCCGTCGGGGTTTGGCCACCACAAATTGTCCACATAAAAACGGTTAGCGCGTAGTGCATGGTTTAGTTCATTGTCTATTTGCTGCTCCAAATCCCCCAACACCGCGATAATATTAGTAGGCGCAAATGCACCATACATCAAATCCACAAATGTATTTGCAAGTTGAGCCCGCGTATCATCTCGCTCAACAAAGGCATACAAAAACGCCGAACTCTGCCAGCTATTCCAACGGTGGGGGTTATCGCCTTGCAAAATATCCTGTATCGTGTTCTCCTGCGCCATACGGTTATAGTAGTCCCACATACCCCAACCAGACTCCAGGTCGTGGGCAAACACACGCCAGCGGCCATCACGCAAATATGGGTGCAAATCGGGGTCGGCAAGTTCCTCTTCTGTTGGGAAGTAACGCCACAGTTCAAAATTGTGGTTTGGCCAGTCCACATTATTGATATAAATTTGCATGGCGTAGTAGCGGATTAGCGCGTCCACATCTATGCGGCGAGAAAATTCTTCAAACCGTTCATCGCCACCTTCGCCCACAAAACCTGCCATGGCAAGGGCACTAACCTGGTGCATATCACTGGTGGCATGATACTCGCCATGCCAGCGGCTGGGGATAAAACGCTGGTCGCCGCCTTCTATAATCGCAAAATTGTCACTTTCACCGCCAAACATACGGCGCAAATGGTTGTACGTGCGCGGGCTTTTTAGCCATGCCACGCCGTAGTAATCGCCATTCAAAAACACTGCCGCAGGGGCGTGTAATTGGGTAGTGGAATGCCCTGCTTGGCGGAAAAGGGTCTGGCTTAGTTCATCACGGATAAAACCCGCTTGGCGGTCGCTGCCGCCATTTCGTAATCGTATACGGCGGTAGCGGTCAACGGGATTGCCATCATACCCCATCTCAACTTCCCCAAAGAATGGGAAGCGGAAATTGTTGCGGTCGCCATATTCTTCCCGCGCAAACAGTTCAAGAGATTTCTGTGGCTCTATAGCACGGGAAAACCCACCTCGTACGCGTACACCCGCCCGTTGAGAAATGTGAAGTTCGCCCAGATGGTCAAACATTTGCACGAAAACTTCCCGTTCTGAATCTCGGCCGCGGCGGTTAAAGTTAGCAGGTACGGCAGGTGTTTCATTGCCATAGTCGTAACCTCGTACAGGTTGCCGACCGTTTCTTGCAACATAGTCCTGCCGCCAAATTGTACGGTCAATACCTTCAACCAAAATGCCATCATAATAATCCCACAGGCCATGAGGGCATGAATTTAACGCGAAAATAAGTGTGTTTTCGCAAAATCTGCTGTATACATCTGTGCCTATTACAAAATTAGCCTGCATCACTTCCGACGCTTCGCCATCCAAAACCGCGATTGCGTTAATGCTAACTACCGTGACTCGTGACGTGGTAACACTGTCAAACTGGGCGGTGGGTGGACCTGGTTCTGGTGGGTTAATACGCATTGAACCGTCAAAAACAGGGGAAGATGTCGTAGGGATAGAGCCGTCCAGGGTGTAGTGTATCGTTGCTCCTTCTTCTGTGTACATGGTAAGGGTAAATGGGATTGCGTAAAACCCCGCTGTATGCGAAAAAGCCACTGTTAAAACAGGGTTAACAGGCAAAATTTCCTCCGGCACAGGTGGCGGCGTTACAACTGGCGTTGGTGTTGCGGTTGGCGATTGTATTGCGGACTCTGGCTCTAGTACAAGGTAAGTCCCCCGCTCTAGCTCGTAGGGCTCATACCCGTCACTAAACCGGGAAAGTATGCCGACAGCAACCACCACAAAAATAATAGAAAAAACAGCAACTGATATTCTCATAACTTGTCGCCGATCCATAAAAACCTCCTATTTATAGCAATTTCCCTTTTCGTTGTCCGAAAGCGAGGCCGAAACGCGCGGCTTTAGGCGCGTTCTCGGACGAAGTTTGAGGCTATGAAAAGTTAAATTGCTTTACAATGGCAAAGCACTGCATTTACCAAAACGTCTTCTAACTCATCTTCCGCCACTCGGCGGATAATCTTGCCTTTTTCAAATAAAACTGCGCCACCTACGCCACCTGCAATGCCAATGTCGGCGTCACGGGCTTCGCCTGGGCCATTTACGGCACAGCCCATAACTGCAATGGCTAGGGGTTTTTGCACATGCGCCAGCCGACTTTCCACTCGTTCGGCTATGCCGGATATATCTATATCTGCACGGGCACAGGTTGGGCAAGCTATAACCTTTACACCAAACTGCCGCAGGTTTAGTGCGGCCAAAATTTCCTTGACAGCCAAAATTTCCGGAACAGGGTCGCCAGATAAACTTACGCGAATTGTGCTGCCTATCCCCTGCTCCAACAACACACCCAACCCAACGGCAGAACGTATTGCCCCGCGATACTGTGTACCAGCCTCGGTAAGGCCAATATGTAGCGGATAGTCGAGTTCGCGTGCCAAAATTCTGTTTGTTTCCACCAAAAGGGGTACACTGCTTGCTTTGGCAGAAACTACGATATTGTCAAAGCCAAAACTCTCCAGCAATCGTACATGGCCAATCGCGCTTTCTGCCAAACCAACAGGCGTCACGCCGCCGTACTTGTCCAAAATTTCCTTTTCAAGAGAACCGCCGTTTACCCCAACCCGTATGGGAACACCTGCGGCTTTTGCAGCTTCAACTACCTGGCGCACACGGTTTTTTTCACCAATGTTGCCCGGGTTAATACGTAGCTTGTCCGCTCCATTTTCAGCCGCCAAAATAGCCAGGCGATAATCGAAATGTATGTCGGCAATTAGGGGGATGGTAATTTGCTGCTTTATTTTATGTAGTGCTGCCGCCGAATCGTCGCATGGCACAGCCACGCGCACTATTTCGCAACCGGCGTTTGTTAGGGCGTGTATTTGCGCCACGGTTGCGGCTACGTCGCGTGTGTCGGTGTTGGTCATGGATTCAATTACAATTGGGTGGTGGCCGCCTACGGGCACACCGCCCACGTGTATTACCTTAGTATTTGTCCTCACATTATTCCTCCAGTGGTGCTTCGTATTGCGTATTAGTGTCAGAGTCTGGCCACAGGCGGCGAATATCACGTGTTACAACCACCAACAAAAGTACCATTAGCAGTACAAAACCAACCATGTGCACCATGCCTTCCCGTTCTTGGGAAACTGGTTTCCTTCGTATACCTTCGATTATAAGGAAAACAAGACGCGCGCCGTCCAGTGCCGGTATTGGCATAAGGTTCATTGTACCAATGGCAACAGAAATTAGCCCTGCAATAAACAGCATCATGATAACCATTGGCATTATCCCATGTTGTATTGCTTCTTGATAAATAACTGTAACCTCTGCACCAATGCCAACTACACTCATTACCCCTGCACCATCAGGCAAAGGTTGGCGGGTTAACCACCGCGCAATCATACGAAATGGCGTACGTATATGAAAGCTAATCATTTCCAACGACATGAAAAAACTATCACTAATGCCAACTCGCTCGTATTCTGTAAGCCAGTCTGGCACATATGTTAAAGAACCTACTCTAAAAGAAGAAGATATTCCAATATGATATGCGCCACTCTCGGTCAACATAGGGGCAAAAGTAAAGTTAAGACGCTGCCCATCCCGCATAACACGAAAATCCATAGGCCTGCCGCCAGAAGTATCCAGCATAAACATAAAATTTTCCCACAGTGTTACCCGCGAGCCATTTATATGGGTAATCCTATCGCCCTCTTGCAAGCCTGCTTGTTGGGCTGGCATACCCTCTATGGTACTGCTTACAATTGGCGTATTGTAGCCCGTTAGATACAGCAAAACTATAAATAATATTATGCCCAACAAAAAATTCATTGCCGAGCCGCCAGCAATTACCAAAATACGTGAAAAAAGAGGCTTATTGTTCATAGCCTCCGGGTCGTCCGGTATATTCTCTTCCATGCCGCGCATTTTACAAAAGCCGCCAAGGGGCAACGCACGTAAGGTGTACAGTGTAACTTCAACTTCGCCATTAGCATTATGTGACATTTTTGCAGGCTTTTTGCCCTTAAACTCTAGCAGTTTAGGGCCCATTCCCATGGCAAATTCCTCAACAAAAATGCCTGCGCGCCTGGCCATAATATAATGACCAAACTCATGCACAAACACCACAATGCCAAGAATTAGCATAAAAATTAAGATTGGTATGCCAATGTTTAAAATACCAGCTATGTCGCTCACCCTTTTGACTTAATATAGTCTGCCGCCCATGCCTCCGCCTCGGCAATATCTGCGGCGCAAGTTAGGGGCTTTACATGATATGCCCCAAAGGCTTGTATTATTAACTCAGAAATATCGTAAAAATTTATTTTCTTATTTAGAAATTGTCCCACTGCCCATTCGTTTACAGCGTTCATGACTGCAGGTAGTGTGCCGCCAACTATTGCTGCGTGTTTTGCAAGGGCAAGGCATGGGAAGCGTATTTCGCAAGGTGCTTCAAAAGTCATGTTGCCCGACCCTGCTGTAAGTAAGTCTAGCCTGGGGAAGTTAGTTTTAACCCGATCTGGCGCAGAAAGTGCGTACAAAATTGGCATTCGCATATCGGGCGTGCCAATTTGCGCGATTATAGAGCCGTCTATGTATTGCACCATGGAGTGTATCAGGCTTTGGGGGTGGACTACAATTTCGATATTGGATAAGGGCTGATCAAACAGCCACATAGCTTCGATTAGTTCTAGGCCTTTGTTCATAAAGGTCGCGCTGTCTATTGTAATTTTAGGGCCCATGTTCCAGTTTGGGTGGCGCAAGGCATCTTCCGCTGTGGCAGCGGCAATTTTTTCTTTTTCCCATGTGCGGAAAGGGCCGCCGGAAGCTGTAAGAATAATTTTCTCAACTGCGGCTATATCATTGCCTTGCAAACATTGCCAAATAGCAGAATGCTCGCTATCTATTGGGGTAATACGTACGCCCATTTTTTTTGCCAGTGGCATTATTAGTTGGCCTGCGGTAACTAAGGATTCCTTATTGGCCAGTGCAATATCCTTACCTGCCTCGATAGCAGCGAGGGTCGGCCTTAGCCCCGCGCCGCCCACCATGGCGTTAACCACCACATTTGCGTTGCAGGATTTTATATAAGAAAGCAGCTCACTTTCGCCTGTTAGAACTTTTGCATTGCAGTGGCGCAGTTCACCAGCGGCGGTTGCGTCTGGCACCCAAATATATTCTGGGGAAAATTCTGCCGCCAGTTCCACCAGTAATTTTGTGTTACGGTGGCCGGTTAATATTTCAATTTTTGCATGGGGCAGTGTAGTACGCACTACATCCAGTGCTTGGCGGCCTATAGAGCCCGTTGCGCCCAGCAGCGCAATTATCATAAGATACCAGCCCTAGTGCCCGCTATCAATGCAGCAAAAATAACAGGTGCGGCAAGGGTTATGCTATCAATTCTATCCAGCACACCCCCGTGGCCTGGGAAAATACCGCCAAAATCCTTTAACCCTGTTTGGCGTTTTATAGCCGATGCGGCCATGTCGCCAAGGATACAGAAAATAGCGGCAAAAGCACAGGTGAAAACAGCGATGGGGATGAACCCTTCTGGCGCAAGATCTGTAAATCTGGTAATGCAGAATGCGTACACACCGCCAACCAAAGCCGCGCCAAATACACCGCCGAAAAGCCCCTCGACAGATTTTTTTGGACTTGGTGAATCCTCTAATTTGTGTCTGCCAAAATTAACGCCAACAATATAGGCAAAAGTGTCGCAACCGAATGCGCTGGCAAAAATCAGCCACACAAAAACAGAGCCCAGTTCATGCTGACGCACAAAAACCACGAAAGCCAGCAAAAATGGTACGTATAAAGCACCGTACACCACTTTTACACATTCGTCCAACGAAAGTTCGCCATAAAACAAAACAAGGCATAGCTGTACGCCAATAATCAGACCCGTTACCGCAAAAAGCACCGCCAATCCTGGATTAAGAAAGAACGCGGCAGCAAAATACACAACCGTAAAGCCGTAGCCTACATAATGTATGGGTCTATCCTGGCCATGGAAGGCCGTATACAACTCACGCAGGCCCAAAAGGGCCATTACACCACACAAAGCCAATATCGCTGGCCCACCTAGGTGGACCAGCAATATGACAATTGGTAAGCCAATTACAACAGTTAGAACACGCTTAATCATACAGTCATTATTTCCTTGCTTTTTGCCTCTACTTTTTTGTCTAGTTCAGCAATGTATTTGTCAGTTAGAGTCTGGCTGTCTTTTTCTAAACGCTTTAAGTCGTCCTCTGTAATTTCTTTTGCTTTTTCAGCCTTTTTAGTGGCTTCATTTGCATCGCGACGAATATTACGTATAGCAACTTTTGCATCTTCGCCTTTTTTCTTTACTTCTTTGGTAAGGTCTTTGCGGCGTTCTTCCGTTAGTTCTGGGAAAACGATGCGGATAACTTTACCGTCGTTGGAGGGGTTAATGCCCAGGTCGGAAGCCTGAATTGCTTTTTCGATTACTTTTAGTGTGCTGGCATCCCATGGGGCAATTTGCAGCATACGTGGCTCTGGTACGGAAACGTTGCCCACCTGGTTTAGCGGGGTTTCTGTGCCAAAATAGTCTACGGTAATGCGGTCTAGTACCCGCGGGTTTGCGCGCCCTACGCGAATCGCTTGAAATTCATCTTCCAGGACGGTTACGGTTTTTTTCATGCGGTCTTCGAACGAGTTAAGATTCATAAAATTCATCCTCCACTAGGGCACTAATGTATGTGCCATGTATATTTTTTGACTCTGGGTATGCACATGCATCTATGATGCTGTTGGGCTTATCCAGCCCGAATATATATGAAGCAATGCCCGCGTCACGGGCAAGAAGCATGGCCGTAAGGTCGGCAGCGTTAAGGTCGTTTTTTATGGCGGTGCTATAGGATAAGTATTTGTATTTGCGGGCATCTGGGTTTTTTCTGGGGTCGGAGCAATACACTCCGTCTACATTTTTGGCATACAGTACGGCGTCCACTTCCAGTTCGGCAGCGCGTAGTGCTGTTATTGTATCGGTAGAAAACATTGGATGGCCAAGGCCTGCGGCATTTATTAACACAGTCTTGTTTGCCATGTATTCCAGGGCATGGTCTTTGTCATATAAAGTTGTAATGTTACCAAACACCATGGGTGTTACAACTCGCGCCTCATGACCGTGGCGTTTAAAGGCATCTTCCAGGTAAATGGCGTTCATTACCGTGGCTAGCATACCTATTTGGTCGGCCTTTACGCGGTCCATGTCGGGCCTTGCTTGCAGGCCTCGCCATAAATTACCACCGCCAATTACCAAGGCAACTTCAGTTCCTGCTTGCACAACCTCTATGATTTGTTTTACTATAGAGTCAACCGTCACGTCGTTATATCCATACTCGCTGTCTGTAGCACCAATTGCCTCGCCACTTAGCTTTATCACAGCCCGCTTTAGCATTTTATAATGCCTCCATTCGTAAACCGTACTTAATAGTCGGTCAATCTAAGATTGCCCGACGCGATTGCTCACTATATTACAAATATATCACAAATTTCTGGGAAAGGATACCCCAAAATGGAACAAAAAAAACTTATGACCAATTTGAAGAATGGCGATTTCGCCTCATGCTATCTTTTGTATGGCGAGGAGCGATTTCTTGTGTCGTTTTACGCTAATGCAATTGAAAAAGCCGCCTTGGGAAGTGACAGTGCCGACTATTTTGCACTGCATCCCGTTAGCGAAATTATTATGGCGGCAGATACATTGCCCTTCTTCACCGAAAGGCGCGTAATTGTTATACAAGACTCAAAACTTTTTGCCACAGGGCGCAAAGACGATTCCGAAAAGATGGCAAACTACCTGCCCACAATCCCCAGCGAGACGATTATAATTTTTTCTGAATCGGAAGTGGACAGGCGCAGCAAATTGTTCAAGCAAATTACAAAGGTTGGGGCAGTTTTAGAATGCCCCCCCCCTACCCCGCAGGAGTTGGCAACCTGGGCAAACCGCCTTGCAAAAGAGCGTGGGGTAACGCTATCACCCGCAGCGGCGCATTATCTTGTACGTACCGTGGGAACTAACATGACCCTTCTTTCCAATGAAATGGCAAAACTGGCCGCATATGTAGGCAAGGGTGCAGAAATTACCGGGCCGGACATTGACATAATTTGCACCCCCACCTTAGAAGCCCGGATTTTTGACCTTATAAAGGCCATGTGCGGCGGGCAATTGGCGGAAGCACTTGCAAAATACCGAGATATGCTGCTGCTAAAAGAGTCGCCGATTATGATTTTGACTATGATAATACGCCAATTTAGAATGATTTTGCTGTGCGCCCTGGCCAGGGAGCGAGGCCTGTCTGTTTTTGATACATCGCGGGAGCTTGGACTGCGCGAATTTATGGTTTCGGAAGCATTGGGTCAGGCGCGGCGTTTTTCAAATGCCACTTTGCTGCAAGCACTGGAAGATTGCCTGGATACAGATGTGAAAATGAAAACAGGGCTAATTTCTCAAGAGTTTGGGGTAGAGATGTTGATTGTGAAGTATGGCGGATGACATATTAACTTAATGGAATTGCAAAAAAAAATTTCAACTGGTTGGATTTGGTTACCAGTTGAAATTTTTTTTGCGAAATACGCACGCTTTGCGTGCTTAGATTCCAGTTGAAACTTTTTTTGCACGAAATACGCAATGCCATGTAGGGGGCGGCGTCCCCTACATATTACACAACATCGTCCTCATACTCCCGCTTGCGCAATCTCATAATCCCAAGCACACCACTAATACCTGCCAGCACTATTAGCCCAACAAATGGCGCATTATCTACAAAAACACCCAGTGGCGGGGCTTGGTCTTGATGGTTTACAACCAGTACACTATTATCGCTATTTATCGTGCCTGTACCCTCTACTGTACCCGCAACCCAACGCTGGCGCATTGTGCCATTGGCCAGCAAGTCTTGACGGGGAGGGATACGCGGTGCAGCAATCTCACCACCTGTAATACCAGCCTCCGTAATAAAAGCCGATTGGTCATACGCGGTAACAAAGTACTCCGTTACAGTATAGGTTGTGCCAATTGGTATATTATCCAACACCAGCCTATC
>Ga0123355_10004961_pt1 | contig 19372 bp, 9 predicted proteins | sample TergutEmb28metaG_3_FD_89872 | JGI IMG/M metagenome (GOLD analysis project Ga0123355, IMG submission 89872) | Embiratermes neotenicus P1 segment gut microbial communities from Petit-Saut dam, French Guiana - Emb289 P1 | ecosystem: Host-associated > Arthropoda: Insects > Digestive system > Gut ... | reverse complement strand
CCAACACACACCAAAGCAGATACCACCCATGTAATAAAAACCAGTTAGTCGCAGACTCCTGAAGATGGTCGTATTAACGGCCGAAACATGTTGAGTAATGAATGAATATTAAATAATAAAATAGGTGGCATCAAGTTGGTTTTTTCTCTTTACGCAACTATAAAGATGATGCACGGTCCAATAAACATAAGAGGGTGTATATGTGTTAAGCATTGGTTGAAACCTATCTTCCCCGTCTTTCTAACTCGACTCTTTCGTAGATTTACTAAAACCCATGGTCGATTTGGTCCCCCTCCCGACCCAACGTTATTAGCCAAGTTACGCCTGTGGAAACACTCTATCAGAAGTGAAGGTAAATTTATGTTGGCAACACTGTACAAGGCAAAGTCCAACACACGAAATATAAGAATCTTAAACCTGGTGGCTACGGAATGCCATTGTTGAATGACTTCTCCATTCATGTCATAAACTTTCAAAACATTTACTCATTGCTCCCTTAGGAGTAGATTGTAAAATTGCAATAAATTTTAATAATAATTAAAAAAAACTGGTGGCTGTCAAGTTTAAGACTTTTCACTTTGTAAAGATGCCATTACTGCAAAAGGCACGGCCACTTTACCCCCCCCCCCCGAGGAGAAAACCGTGGTACTTATTAAATATGGAGTTTGGTGGGTCCCGGAGCCAGTCGACATGCTTTGGATAATCAACAAATTTCTTATCTCTGCTGGAACACAAACCGTGAATCTACCAGCCAGTAACCTGCTCAATGTACTGAGAGTTTTAATTTCACGAAATTTTGTGAATACAAATTGTAATAAAGCAGGCAGGTCCGTACACAAGTCACGTTTACAGCATTCTTTCTTTAAAAGTTTATTTGTCTGTAGTCTGAATTTTTAAAACTCCAAACACAAAGCATTAAGTTTTTGAGAAATGATGTGTCTCAGTTTTCAGGTAATAAAAAGAACGCAAGAAGAAAATGTACCTACTGTGCAGGGTTGGCTAAATAAACACGTATTATTAGTTTTTAAAATTTTATAATTATATTTGCTTAAGCTACTAATTTGTTGGGTGCTGTCAGCGATTTGAAAATGAATTTGTGGACTGGATGGGCAATTTTATTTAAAAGTGTTAATCGTTAGTATGTTGTTACTTCCTGTTAATGTGGGTTTTCAAACGTTTTCATCCTGCATCCTGTTACACATAGATATTAGGATAAACACGTCCAACTGTTTCATATGCATCTCTTGTTAAGAAATTATGTCCGGAAATATATATATATATATATATATATATATATATTTCCGTTGTTTTTTCCTCTGTTCGAACGTGGATACTTGCAATTTTACGGTCAAGAGTACATTTATGTATTTAAATATATTTATGCGTGCAATACGTGGGCCGGGATAGCTCAGTCGGTATAGTGACTCGCTACGGCCTGGGTGGTCCTGGGATCGAATCCCAGTACGGGCGAGATTTTCCGCACCCGTCCAGACCGGCCCTGGGGCCCACCCAGCCTCCTATACAATGCGTACCGGGTCTTTCGCTGGGGTAAAGCCGCCGGGGAATGGTGTTGACCACCCACCCCATCTAGCGCCAAGGTTAAATAAAGAGTAGAGCTATACGTCTACTCCACCTCTGGGCCTTCGTGGTCTGTTTTTGGTTGAACTTTACGTGTACCTTTATGTGTGCAATACGTTATTTACATAGAACTGTTTCGTTACGCCCAGAAGTAGGTAGTTCGTCATTATTGCACACGATTTGACTGTGGTCTCCAGACTTATTTAGTCAAATAACTCGGTGGTTTGTTGTGGCATTTAGCATTTAGTTACGTCACACACCGAAGATGATAGTATGAAAAAAAGGGAAATCAGTCCCATTATAGGCCAGAGGTGCCCAGAGGATTCCAGGAAGTTAAGGTTCCCAGAGTACGTGACAATGGCCCAGAATGATGGTAAGGTTGTCAGCGTTACGCATCGGCCGCTTTTACCCGCAAGAAATACTCCTCGTACTCATTTCTGTTAGAGGCTGAGTCGACCTCAGAGCAATAGTGCGATCGGAAGGATTATGTCAATGAAAAATTCCAATGACACCATCTGGAATCGAACCAGCGACCTTCCGATTGTAGCACAGCACCTTAACCACTGTGCTACCGCGGCCCTCCGATGGTATGAAAAGGTAACGTATAAAACCCGTCTATATTTAGACAAAACTTTTTCGAGATTTGTAAGTGCTAATTTTTCAGTTCTGAAACTCTTTATATATCTGCAGATGAACGCTGCTTTGGGAAGACTGTGGGACAAAATTATTGAATTGATCTTCGAAAATTACGGTGTAAAAATTGGACTTGGTTAAAACGCCTCGCGGGGAAAGTCCATTAGTTTCATTAAGACAGCTGACCTTCAAGTAACATTTTTCTCCATTAGTCGAACAAACACTGGTGTTACTTTCCAAGAAACATCCGGAGTTGACTAATCACAGTTTATTTGCTCTGTCGGTCACAGATAAAGTCAATACGCAGTAAACTATTTGTCCTGTTAACTGTCCAGTTAGATCATTTTTCGGATTAGTTGTTAGTTTTGACGTTTCTTCTTACTTGTCTACTGTATTAAAGCACTTATTCGAAGCGTGGATACGTCATTTATATTTCTTGGAATTTAGTGCCTGTTTCCGTTCTGTCCCTGTCACTCCTTTATACGTACTTTCCCTTCTATACGCTTGTGGCTATCTGTTGAAATCCCAAGATATTCATCTGCGAAGAGACCCTTTCTCTGAGCGTTAAAGTTGGAAATATGGGAAATTTATTGTTGTAGAGGAAAAGGAAAGTTTATTTGACAGTGGGTTATTGATCCATGTTTGTAATACGAGAGACGTGCAGCTATTTCTTCAATAATACTGTCACCAAGGCGTTCAGAAACCACCAAATATTAAGCGAGTGATATAGGAAAATAACGTAACATTTCTCAGAACATAATTTCGACAGGACATATTTTCATAAAAGTGTTCCTATATGTATCTTTTTATTGCATAATTAATTACAGGTACAAATTCATAGAGTCTGTTCCTTATCACTTCTCTGAGCACGGAAACCTTCATCCGACAGGACATCTCGTGACAGTTGTCGCGTACGGGAAACGATAAACGAAACACTGAGTTTGGTTTGGTTTGGTTTATTTGTTCATCCTTTGAGTCACACATGTAACACTGGACACGTCAATTACAGATTACAATAGCCAACTGCTAGGTTCATCACACCACATACAATACTGTAATCCTTACTGACACTGTTGTCATTTCCCTGTATTTCCTTTCATAATAAAATGAGGGAAACAAGTTACCGAAAATACATGCTAATATGCTCATTATTTTGTCGTATTATATTATTAATACGATGCTGCACTTAATAAGAAAATGTTGCAGTTTTATTGCATCTTTAGCGTGTTAAAAAGAGAAAATACAGCAAAGCCAGAGTTGTCCAAAGGCAGTACTTGTATACTACCAGCAAAAACGTCCGTTAGATTCCACGGAGTGGACCCAAAGATCCGAGACCTACCCATGAGCTAATTTTATAGACTTCGTGCAGGACTGAAAATTATAAAAAACAAAAATTATCAAATTAAACCTTCTGGCCTGTGTACATTCAGAGGACGGTATTTTGTGACTGTAGAATCTTGCGGGAAACGGCTTTCTTTCTTTGTTTTTAAGTCTGGGGTTTTAAATTCCGGGAGCTTTTGGGCATGACACATTAGTGTAGATAATGAACTAACAGTGGGCATTTGTGTCCATCTCCTAATCTACTTAACGGATTTCAATTATTCTTTTAAAATTGTCGTGTTTATTGTTGTGAAGTAATTTTGTTCTACATATAGCCAAATCAAATATTATTGATTCTTTTATTATCTGCACTACTTTAGATTTTTAATGAAGTAAAAATTTGAGTACTTTCTGGCATTGTGCTTTACGGAGGCTTACGTGAAGTGTTTCAATATTTGAATATCATTCGGCAATTACGCGTCTCTCTGATATTTGTCGTTCTCGTAGTGGTTGTTATGAAGTTTAATGGAACGTGTTAACATGTAACTTGATATGTAGGTGTACCTATCTTCAGCAATCAAAAAGATAAATATTGTATGAAAAGTGGTTCGGAATGAATTAGCAAAATATGTCAACCTCGTAGGAGTATAAGACGCGAGTCATAAGCTCATATCCTCACTTTTCTGCGGGCTTTCTATTTTTTAAATTAGAATAAGTGACAATACCGAACAATTTCAGAGCATTTAGGGGACTAGATTCCAACAGTGAAAGTTGTTATGTTATTTGGGTCCCTGTCATTCCGATATGGTGGGTCCCCAAATTACAGAGAGACGAAACGGAATCTATGCGTGGAGAATAGATACGAATACACGGAATAAGCAATCTGATACAGCCGACAAGGGCTTGCTCTCCAGAATGAGTTGTGGGCGTGGGAATTACACCTCCTCATTTGACGAAGTGTTGCCCAGGACCTCGAAAATGGATGGATTTGGGAACTTGGTTTCCCACGTTAGGACAAACGTAGGCTGAGGGTAATCAGAAATAGGATGGCGAGGAAAATATTTTGGACTAAGAGGGAAGAAGTAACAGGAGGCTGAAGAAAACTGCGAAATGAGAAGCTTCATGATAAGCACATGATTATAAAAGGAGAATGGGGTGGACGAGGCATGTGGGGCGTATCACGGAGTATATAATTTATGGGGACTTTTCATGGGGGAACCTGAAGGGAACAGCCACTTGGAAGAACAAGGCTTAGATGGGAGGGTAGTGTAAATACATGCCTTAAAGAAATAGGTTGTGAGGACATGGACTGGACTTGTCTGGATCAGGAGACGGACAAGTGGCGGGTTCTTGTGAACTCGGTAATGAATTTTCGGGCTTCACGAAAAGCAGGGAATTTCTTGAGTGGCTGGGAAAATGTTCAATAAGACAATAACTTTTTGACTTCTGCTGCTCTTTGAGAGTAAATACGGACAGGAAACGTTGTCAGTCTAATGTAATTATGATACCCTGAACCACATCCCATACATATATATATATACACACACATATATATATGAACACACACACATACGTATTGGTTGTGGTGGTACGTGTACAAGCCTGTTATAATATATCCGAATTCGCAGTTGATTTAATAACATGACAATTTAGTCGACCAACATCCGATATTACTCAGGGTATTTTTATTGTTACCCTGGGTTCGAAGAACCATATATTCTTGAGCATTATTTGTAATAAAGTGCATAAAGTGTATTTTCATATTCAGTTTCAAAGGCTGGCCTCTCATCCTAGAATCTCCGTGTTACGTCAGGACTCCACGTCGTTTGAAATGCGTGCTACCTTCACGGACTTCCGTCTCCTACGACGTGCTGCCCGTTTAAATTATACATTTAAACTCCAACTTCTCTCCAATACCTAAGTGTACCTTGTCTGTTTTAAGTAGAGCTCTTACATTATTTACTGGGGGTTAATAATTGTGTACGTAATTGTGATATAAGGGATGGGCGAATTTTCCACATAAATCAAATGCCACAAACTGGCGGTTCCTCAAACAAAATACTGAGTGGAAGCCTCTGCGCTTTTAGTCAGTGTGCAAGTTAAAACAGAAAAACATAGGTAATATAGGTATAACGAAATGATGTGGCGGTTTTGCGTAACAATTGTTGACGTAGCAAAGCTACAATACTTTTCCTTTTTATTACTGTTGGAGTGAGTGTAACTGACAACAGTTCTCGGTAGTTTAGCGCTGCCATGGAGATGCAAAAATGGTTTGTCTTTGTACTGTTGTCGAGCTGCAAAATATATCGTACCGCTGTCAGCCATATAAATGTTCTTAGGTCTTCATGTAATGTGCCTATATTTTTGTCCGATTTTAACCAAATCTGGAGTTTCTGGACAGTTTTTCTTGTGAGTTTCCTATAGTAAATTTCATCCAGTTCCTTCAACAGGTGCCCCGTTTATATATGCGGACGGTCAGACAGACGGATAGACATGAATCTAATCGTCCCTTTTCGCGCCTTAAGCAAAGGCGCCTACAGATGTACGCGTTAGTGCATACCAAACGCTGTGCGTGGCAGAAATACCGCAGTTATTTGGATAAGAATGTAGGGACTAAAAGTATCAATTATTCTCTCTGGTGGGAATATTTATCATTGTGTGATTCAGTAAATTTTCTGAACCCCATAGGTCGCAAAGTGCTGGAAAGATTATTCTGAACGATATATTTTAGCAAAATGTAAGATTGGTGGTCGTGGCCCGTTGTAAGGGGAAGATTTTGCCTGGCGAAACACAGAAGATGAAGGCTTGCGGTGTTATCACAGGTAAGGGACGGCGAACTATTGGCTACAGTGCCAAATTTGGTATCAGCTGAAACATTGGAGGGTATCAGTAATTAATACGCAGATCCTCTTTACAGTTCAACATTTCACGATGCTAAAATAAGTATGTTTTTAAGAAACATTATTTTTCTTATTTACTTATTCACTCCGAATATCCAAAGCAAAATTACAGAGATGAAGCCAGCTAACACAGGGAAACACGGAGTTGTGTCTATGATATTGTCGATTACTCTGAACCATAAAGCATACAAAGTCATGTTTGTACATTTTTCTCAATTATAATGATTGCGGTACATCACTGTCAAAATCATACAAAAGCCAAACCCAAGACATAATGACCTGTGTAAAACGATACACAGTAGCTCAAAATAATGTCCTTAGAATATTTTGGGGCAAAGGGGAAGGTTGCCACAACTTATTTGCAAGTAAGCTTTGATCTAAATTTAACACACCGAGCCGAAAATTTATGCCACAAGTAAACTGAAACCGTACAAATATTGACAGAGCTGCTTAACACTAGAGGCACTAAAGTAATATTTTCGTTATTAATGAAAGGATGTGTAAGACGACGTCAGTCCATAGTGAATATATTTTTGTACACAAATTAATATAGGACATTATTTTACTTGACCAATATTTTTATCACTTCATTTCGACTCGCTTATTATATAAATTTACAACGCATCAACCTCGACTCACGGCACATCTTAATATAGATGGGAAGTGAAAAACATATTGGCTAGATAAAATAATGACTTTACTCTTAATTTATTTCTTGTTATTTCATTAAGCACACGTCGTATTGCAAAATAATAGGCCCAATATAAAAGTTTAAGTTCAAGATTTATGTTCCTGTAACATTTCGCGTTTTGTGCGATATTTCGTTCTTGACAAACCTTAAATTTCAGCTTCGTGCAAATTAGGATACTTAACACAAGAAGGTTAGTAAGAATGAAGTTATTTGGCTACTTTATTTTACATTTCCAATATCAAAATATCTAAATCCCTAATTATTATGGGAGGGGAAACACCGAAAGAGGCAGAAAAGAGATAAAACCAAAATATAATTTGTAAACATAAATATAAGGGAAATAACTTATATAATACAAAACTTTAAGGAGTAAGATGTGGGTAACATTCTGATGTGTAATTACATTTGGAATAGCCCAAATGAAACAGTCAGAAGTAATGTTTACCTTCTGCTGAGTCCTTGTGGCTGTGACGTCATATATACATCATCTGAGTTTCCTCGGAAGTAGTAGTAGCAGCAGCAGCAGCAGACTAACCGGTCCTGCAATCAGACGCAGACCACACGCATATTATTCTCTTAGTATATTCTGTTATATAAAAGAAGAGCCAGAAGAATAACCATCACCATTAAGCAAGTTTGCGAGCACAAAGGAGGTGTGTGTGGTGTGTTTTTGACCTAAAATGAGGCGTGTTGCAATCCTGGTGCCCTTGACAGCACTAATATGCTGCGGTTTACACCAAGTGAACTCTGCCCCAAAACACGGTAAGTGAAATATTATGACCAGATTTGCTCTTACAATAACATGTATGAATGTCTTACAAGTCAATTTCAGCAAAAGAAGTCACAATATAAATAACTGCATGTTGCAAATTATTTGCGAATATATCAACATTTATGTACAGCATATGGCAACAATAATACATACGAATGCAGTTCTGGGTAAAATTAGAAGAATGCATTTTCGAAAATGTTTTTTATATAGTTGAGAAAATTACGATCCTTTTGGTATAAGTACGAATACACATATGTAAATATATACATATTTATTTATACATGCCGATCCCAGTGACCGCGCGGTCTAAGGCGTAGGTCTGCGGCCGCTCGCTTTCTGGTGTTGTGGGTTCGAATCCCGCCGGGGGCATGGATGTCTGTTTTGAGTATTGTGCCTTGTTGTAGAGATCTCTGCGACGAGCTGATCACAAGTCCAGAGGAGTCCTACCGCCTGTGGTGGGGTGGTATGTGATCTAGGAACTTCAAGAATGAGGAGACCATTGGCCGAGTTGGGCCGCAGCGCCACAGGAAAAAATATATGTATATATCACATACAATTCCTGTGCAGATGTAGAAGTGCCAATATATAACTATAAATATCACAGTTAACCTTTTGGCGCCGGAATTATTTTTTTTTTTTTAATTTTAGCACACCCTCTATATAAAATGTGAATAATACAGGACCAAATTCGTTAGATTTATGAAACAAATTGCATTTTGAAGAGAAAAAGAAGGAGAGTATATGCCATGTTTAAAATATTCAGTACCTATATGTGCTGAATAAATATATAAAATGCAACACTTAGAGGTTAGCGGTGCGGTACGACCACTATAGTCGTCATTAGGCATAAAAGGCTTAATGTGGAATATTGAAGTCAAGAAGGAGGTTAAAATGGGACGGATATCTAGATAGGGCAGGAGACGAGTAATGCACAGAACACTCTGATGTGGAAATGTAGTGGAAGACGGTTACGTGGCAGACTACGAAGGAAAGGGAAGGATACCATTATGACGAATCGTATTTATATGGCTCGTGAGATTAGTGATTCAGTTACTTGTTTACTCTTTCATTATAACACATTTTCTTGCTGAATTAACATAGTGTGCGGAAATCAGCAACTAATAACCACCTTGGGAGTAACGAGGAATCCCGGTTAAAAATCCTGAAACTTGTCTTCTTGTTGCATATATACAGATTCGCAGTCGGGATTATCAGTGTCTGGTTTACGTAAAGAAAATTTATAATCCAAAAGCAAAACTGAGTGCAGTTCATAGGCTTGCTCATATTATCGTACTATTGTAACACAGACAAATCAAGTTATTATGATTCAAAGAAAATTCAATGATATGAAGTTGGGGAGACCTATACTGGAACAAACTCTAAGACATATTTCCTGAAAATCATTTAAATTGGCGGAAGTTAAAATGGGGGATCGTCGACAGACACAAAGACATAGGCACACGCGCGTACGCACACACACACACACACACACATATATATATATATGACTTCCGATACCGTAAACCTATTTCCGTTCCTTAAGAAAGGAAAATAGACTAAATACAGGTTCGAAAGTCTACGAAGCGTTTACAGTCAATGCACTACGTTGCAAAATCTTATATTTAATCCTTGACCTAGTTTTTCACTAATTACTAACAATGCGGTGTTAAGTAAACAAAGTAGCCTATTTGTTTACAGAAGCACGTGCTAAGGAGTTTCAAGGGTAATACGTGCGGTGCAAAATCAAGCTGTGTAAATTATTTTGTTGTTATGATATTTCCATCAGCATTAATTCGTAACATCTTATATAACAGAGTTGTGGTCAAAATATCACAGCCGTGGGCGACTGTTAGATTGCAAGAAAGGTTGTGATCTCTTTCTTCCTTTAAGAACATAAATCCAGGGGCTGTAGAGGTGTATTGTTACATTTTGTGCGAGAATAAAAGACGGTCATCTCTAAGGAACTTGACTTCAAATTTCAGGGTTACTGACTGCTTGTATTCGTCTAGTTAGCTCTAGGCATATGTAACGTAATTAATACAGAAAACATCGAAAAACTTCCAAGTACGCATAACCCGTAGACTACTAATGCCGAGTATCTTGCTTCTTCCCTTTGCCTTTCTCTCTCGAAATAGCAGAAAGTTTTTAATCAAGACATATTTCTTTATGATTCTAGAGCGGCACATACGCACACTGTTGGACGGAGGTGGGCTCCTCGGTGGCCTGGGGAAGATCTTGAATCCTTTTGGCAACAATGGCGGCGGATCCAGTTCGAGTTCTGACTCACAAGCCTCACACTTGGAATTCACAGGACCTCTAGGACTCCTTAAGTTTAACCTCGACACGTCTTCTGCCAATGCTGCATCCCATGGTGCAGGCCATACAGGAGGCTTTTCGTCTTCCAACGCTGCATCAAATGCTAATTCTGGTGGCGGCGGTGGGTGGGGCGGCGGTGGCTGGGGCGGCAGTGGAAGCTCAGCAGCATCAAATGCCAATTCACATTCATTCGGCAATAGTGGATTCAGTAGCAGTGGAGCCTCATCTAATGCCGCCTCTCAGACTTATGGAGGCGGTGGAGGCAGTCATAGCTCTGCGGCATCAAACGCTGCGTCACAGTCACACGGAGGAGGCGGTGGGGGATTTGGTTCCTCAGCATCAAATGCAGGGTCAAGCTCTTTTGTAGGCGGAGGTGGTTCTGCAGGGTCGTCATCTGAAGCCCAAAGCGATTCCTACACTAATTATCACAGAGAGTTTAGTGGTGGTCCTGGTTTTGGCCCTCCACCTCATGGAGGCTTCAGAAAACATCACAATTTCGAAAAGTATGTGGGTGGTGGATTCGGTGGTCAGTTCGGAGGGCACGGCGGTGGAGGATTTGGACCAGGTGGAGGTGGAATATATGGAGGACAATCCGAAGCTAACAGCAATGCTGCTAGTCAAGCAAGTGGTTTTAACCAAGGGCATGGTTTCAATGGAGGGGGTGGATTCGGTGGTGCTAGTGGATTCGGCGGAGGTCATGGTGGTATTAATCATGAAATTTCTGGTACTTTCAATCAAGGAGGTGTTGGTGGCTTTAAAGGTTCATCAGGAGGAAGTCAATCCAGCTCATTTAGTAATTCAGGCAGTCAGTCGAGTGGTGAACTCGGAGGTTTCTATCCTACTGGAACTAATTCTCAGGCTGACAGTAGTGCGGCAAGTCAATCAGGTGGTCAATTAGGCGGATTTGTTCCAAGCGGAACCAACTCTCAAGCAGCCAGTAACGCTGCAAGCCAGTCTACTTTCGGAGAATTTGGCACTAATTGCCAGGGTGGATGTGGAAGTTCTGGTGATGATGCTGCTATTGATCAAGTCTTTGGGAATGGTGGTGGTGGTGGTGGCGGTGGTTCCTACAGTAATGCTAACGGTCTATCGGGATCTTCCTCCGGTGGAGGACTCGGTGGTTCTTCAAGTAACTCTCAGAGCCAGTCTTCGTCTTCTGGTTCTGGTGGTTTTGGTGGGTCATCCAGTGGATCTAAGAGCAATGCCTCGTCATCTTCTGGTTCGTTTGGTGGAGGTGGTGGCGGCAGTTCTAAGAGCCAATCATCGTCTGAGTCATTTAGTGGAGCAGGCGGTTCCCGATCGTCTAGCCAGTCTAAAGCATCGTCCAATAGCGACGCTATAATATTTGTACAGTGAATCTGCAATCTTTCAAAGACTAAAGTTTCTTGAATTTTAAAAAGCCATGACTGATAAACTTGTACTTTATAAAGGTTCCCTGGTTTTGGTGGAGAATGCTGCTTAAGTGATGGTCTTGTGGGTTCTAACACTGAGCAAGATCCAGGAAAAATAATTTGAGAAAATGTAACGTCTCAGTAAAGTGGCAGTTATGAATGATTAAGTATTAACCTTTCAAAGACCGATGCTTACTGTATGGACCGCCAGGTTCAACATTCAGAAATTCTGTGTTCAGTACACTTATGTGTTTTGCGTGGATCTCAGGACAAACAACGATTTTTTTTCTCTATACAGAATTGATTTATCGGTTTTTATAACCGAGGCGGAAAGTGTTTACTGCGCGGTACGAACTGGGTCTTTAAATCAGACAGATAAATTTTTATCCTTAAAGGGTTAAATTCTACACTATAGATTTGGTATATAATCTTAGTTTTTAAATAAATATTTAATGCTCTGTGTTCTGGTGCGTCCAGAAACATTGGCCTCATATCTGCAACCATCCACGAGTCTCCACTGCACATTTTTAGCTGTTTGATTAGTAAGTCACACTGCTCGTCCAAGAGGCTCCCAACAGAAGCGATTTTAAAGCAGAACAGCATCATGCGGAAAATTCTGGAGCACAAATTAATGACAACTTCACCAAAATTGGGGCCCAACATCCAAAGATATCTTATCAGCTTGTTTCAATCCGCTACTTAGCCATACAAACTGAAGTGTTACATACAGTCAAGAAGTGCACAATATAAGTTTGAAGTAAGACATAATACTAATTTTCAGGGGCTACAAAATGTTCTTGCCATCATTTAAATGAGCCATGATCAAAGTACGAATAAGTAATTAGGAACGTATTTTCATCCTAGTGTTACTGCTCACTTTGCGATTTAAATGCATCTTTATCAAACATCTGAAGATTTTAGGAATCCCGGTGACAGCGAGATTTTCCGCAACGATCCAGACCTGCCCTGGGACCCACCCAGCCTCCTGTACAGTGGTTACCGGGTCTCTTCCCCGAAGTTAACGCGGCCGGAACGCGGCTTTGATTCCCCACCATCATTTAACGCCAAGGTTAAACAAAGAGCAGAGCTACACCTCTACTCTGCATCTGGGTCTTCATGGCCTGTTATACGGTTAAGTTTACATTTTATTTTATAAGTAGTGGAATTACATAATGATTTTTAAACAATAGCTGTCAAATATGTCCTTCTCTGCATGTGAAATCATATATGTGTAATGTGAATATATGTGTAATGTGAATATATGTGTAATGTGAATAACTACATACAAATGTTGAGTCCCTTCTTCACATTTTCGAAAAAAAAAAACATTGACACGTGAAACTTTTAGAAAATAAATCTTAAATTATGATACTAAAGGCATTTAATATACTTAAGAAATTACTAAAAAGTATATATTTACAACGAATCACTATCATCTGTCTCGGTAGGCAAACAAGAAAGAGAGCAGGCAAGAACTTTGAAATATTTTGATGTAATACGCTATTGTCACTGAAACCACCAAGATGCAAGCGTGTGTTGAATTAAAGAAGGCTGTAACAATTATAAAAAAATTCTGTGTTTTTGCAACTTAAAAATATATTCTTAAGTTTACATTACACAATTAGAATGTCAAATTGCGTAATATTTGCTTCGCAAAATCACGTTTGTATAAATTCAGTCGACGAATAATCATGATACCATAGATCCAACTATATTAACCTAGAATATCTTATAATAGCAGAACCCATGTACCCACACCACCCATCCTACATAACACATGCGATATCTCGTACTCACTTCACCTCTTACCTCCCCACTGTATACAATCCACATAAGTCGAGTATAGCTGCTTACTAAGTTTGTTCATTTCTCAACCTGAAGATGGCCAATGTAAAGTGACGAAACATGTAGTTGTCCTTTATGTAATAAATTCTATACATATCTCTACCATCATATAGTTGTGTTAGACAAATACATACACCCTAATCTATTTCAGTTAACGAATGTCTGTCATATTTCAAGTCTTATTCCATTTACATCGCGTAGTTCATCTAAGAAACTTTATGGTAGGAGTTTTTAATATATTGTTGCTAAATATAACATTATAATTAACTATCAGCTGCTTGAGATGGACCATCCCCCATGACAAATACATATAGTTAGGAATTTAAACTGTTTCATTCACATTTGTTCTACAATATATATTCAACACTCCTGTGAAGTGTAATATTTTAAATTACATAAATCCTATCACCGAAAAGTTCAAATGTTCCAAGACACTGTACGTTAGCATGTAGGTCTAACTACCCAGATTATCCATAGACCTGTATTTTGATATTTCATAATTCAATACTCTACCATAAAGTATCACAAATACTCCTGGCCAGAGCTTTTTGAACAGACCTCAGTACTTAAGATTTACCATTGAAAGGCCTTTTCCTTTTATTTGCCGTAGTACCGATTACAGCCAGATGTCCGCTGAATGAGAAAATTTTATTCTTCAACTGTCACAATGATGCACGGTCCAATAAACACAAGGAAAAATTTTGCTTTACCACGTGACTGGGCTCTTGGCCCGGCTGGCCAACAGACAGTCAAATAAAAAGCACAACACGTACAAATTGTTGTACATATACAGTATACCTCCTGATGATGGGCTGCAAATATGTCCGAAACATATAGAGGTTGATTGACAAAATAAACTGAGGCTAAATAATGCATCAAGTTGGTTTTCTTCACATGGATAGTATCGAGATGCACGGGCAACACAACATAAAAAAAAGAGATTGAGCAGTTAGTATCATTTCCCGGTAGCTTTATTTCTATGTAAGTGCCAGAGGGACCCATTAGATATGACGCTGTGTGGGCCACAGGTCTGTTGTTTGACACTTCGGAGAAGAAAGTTTTCTTGTGATTGCCAGAAATTGAATTACCCTTTCTCGATTGTTCAGTCTATAGCCTAGTCACTACACCGACTAGGCCTCTTCTGTGCAACATACATTTCGAAAGAGAAAAATAATGCCCAGACGTTTGCTCTGTACTTGTTACAAGTAGCTTACTTTGTAAACTGGTGGTGAAAACTGCTGTCCCTTTAGTCTTACTCAATAAATTGTTCGTCGAACCCCACGGCTGCGAACTTACGCATTCTAAAGTGGCAGTGATAAGTCCTTAGCCCGACCATGAAGGAAATAAGCTAATGTTTCTGTCAAAATGGCGTGAATTTCCTTCGGCACTTTGTCTTGCAAAAAAAAAAAAAAAACAACAACAACAACTTGATGACAACGCGCATCTCGATGTTGCTGAAATCGCGCGCGTCCCTGACATGCTTCCGAGCTTGTTTCCTTTCTGGTCGGACTAAGGACTTATCAGCACCCCGTTAGTTTCACTTGCACTTTCAAACGGTTCACCTTTATATGCGGTAGAATAGATTTTGGGGTGAATTCGCACTGTCAGTTTGGGAGGAAAGAATGTCATTGCCTAAGGCTCAGGAGTAACTGTGTATGTGTCGCCTGCTGTAACACTTGAAAATTCTGAATATTTATCTCTTTATATTTGTCTTAATTGTCGGCACTGAATTATTTGTTTTTAAAATTGAGACGGTGTTTTTTTTTTCCTGTAAAATAGGAACTGAAATTTTGTGTAGGTACAGACAATTTGGATACACTTCAGTCTTCAGAGGGTTAAAAAACCGTTCTCTATTTTGTGAAGGAAAATGCTACTTAAATGGCCCCTAGTTCTATTTAGAGTAGCCGGAAGAAAAGTTAATTCTTCTTACGTTGAAAAATAGACTTTAAATCTTTGACATACACTGGATACTACATGCCGGTTGTGTATGTATCGTTGGCTGCTTAAGGCACGAACAAAGTTATAGACTACAAAAGTATTCACATTTTATAAAGCAAGTAACATTTTCCTTTTAAAGTAAATAAAATTCAATGCTTTCTGCTTTTATTTTATAGGCAGAGAGAAGATGCAATTGTTATTATTTTCGAGAAAGAATAATTTCTGCTCTTAAATGAAAAAATGGAGAAAAGCGTTTAGGCCTAAATGCCAAAAATATTTCTACCAGAATTCATACGTACGTTCTAGATAACAAACATGAAAATATTGAAATTTAAGGCAAAATTTTCACTACTACTTTTGATGCACAATAAGAATCAATGCTTCTGTGTTAATAAAAATCCAACCAGATGCAACAGTATGCAGATATTTATTTACTGCAAAGTCACTCTTTACTTCGCAGTAAATAAATATCTGCATACTGTTGCATCTGGTTGGATTTTTATTAACATTGAATTATGATGCACGGAACCATGGGCTTAAAATTTAATGCTTCTGGGTCTGTTGGCAGTTATGGGTTATTATATTAGTGAATTACAGAAATGTAAGATAAACTTTGTTGTAAATTGATATAAGAGTCTTTAAAAGTACTTGAAATTAAAGAATATTGCATTGGATTCCCATGTCATTGCACTTACAGATTCTTTATTAAAATTGGCAATCAAAGCAGACTGACGCTTCGGGGACAAACAATCAAATCGATTCCAGTCGAGACAATTATGTCATAAGTACTAAGAAGCTGTAACGAAAGACCAAATTCTATTCATACAATTTCTGTATGGACTTCTCTTGTCACATGGCGTGAATCGAGAGAATTATAGCCAAAATCTTAGCTTTGCAGCAGCTTAGACCGACTCGAGTCGAGTGTACTGGACCCGATTGTTACTGTGCTTGTCAAAGAAGTCTTCCAGCATGCCTGGATATTTATCAATTCATAATAAATTGAGAGTGGAAACAGATCAGGCGACCAAATGTGTCAGACGTGAGACATAATGAAGTGCATGGATCAAGTTGTTTCTTCAGGCGGGCATGTGGTTTTGCAGCAATGTAAGTATTTTATTGTTCGTTTCTGATGTCATAGTGTCAACTGTGGCTCCAGGTACGTCACTGCTATGAATATTCTGTTTTTAAGCATGACATAAAGCAGTTATCTTCTCTCCCTCTCCGATAAATACAGTAATCCCACACTTGGAATCTAAGGTCAAAAATTTTGACTACACCTCACGCTTTCTACTGAATACGTGAAGACGTAATGGGATTTTTCCAAGTCATAGAGTAGGTGGTAATGTGCTAGACTAGTGGTCCCCAACCTTTTTTCATTTGCTTGCCACTTAACAGCCTATTTCCATAAATTGTACCCTGCATATTAGCAAAATGTTTGTAATTAATACAGTTTCTGTTATTTCAAATTTATATGTTAATGTATGTGCCTTTTTCCGCCACTATTCCATTTTTTCGCGTACCCCTAAATACACTGGTCCATACCCCTGGGAGTGAAGGTATCCCAGGTTGGGAATCACTGTATTAGATCAACTTTCTGAAAAAAAAAATATTAATTTTACTACATAACAATTATTACTTACTCGAAAATAAACTTAAGACAAATGTTATATATTTTTGCCAGATATGTCTGCCTGTGCCGTATTTCTTGCCATTATCTCTTGGACAGCTAGACTTTATTATTAATTAGAATCCTTCATAAGAGACTCTACCAACCATCAGACATTCAGTTTTCTAGATTTCTCTTATAACCCGCAAGAGAAAGACAGATAAATTTCTAGAATCTTCTTAGAGAAGTCATTACAGAAAGACAGTCAAAACTTTCCGCATGTATTAATTTTCTACATCTCAAGTTTGGTATGTGCATTAGAACCAGCAGGTTAATTGGAATATGGTACAGTGTTAGTCACAAATTTAGTGTTTCCTATCCAGGATTCACCGAAACCGTAGCATTAAACATAACGTCATTAGGGATTCTTCGAGAAGTCGTTGAATAAATTTAAAAAAAAAACTGAAACTCCGCAAAGAATTTCAAATATCCTGCAAAATATCGTAGAAAAATTTGTCCGACAATTATCAGTACTGGAGTAATCTCCGTTCGCTGAGAAATGCCCTTCGTTTCCTTTTGGCCAGTTCGTATTTCAGGTTATATTTTAGTTGTTCAGCATTTGTATTCGTTTTGTAGTTTTAGAGAACCGAATCACCGGTGTCGACAGAGAGGCTCAAGCGACATCAGCTTTGTCTAGCAAGTAACTTGTCACAGGTAGGGGTTCCTTGGGCCATGAATAATTATTTTAAGGATTGTTCCATACCAGAAAGTTGAGGAAACTGCACTCTGGATAGTAACTAACAAACACCAAACAGAAGAATGTCAGCTGCATTCTTGGATACTGACACAGAAGACGTTATGACCAAAATACACCATCCCTCTTCAACTTGTAAAATTTTACATTATGACCACGGCAGTGTAAACTGGAATGAACTGCAACACTTGGTAAAATAGATCAGTAAATATTCAGAAATCTAACAATATAACAGGAAGTTGGTAACAGGTATACAAACTAAGAAACAGGGTCACTACAAATTAACACACCTAAAATTTTTTAACTTAAGTACAACATCTGAGAATCTGGATTCACTCCTCTCACTAAACACAAGTTTTACAAGCCCAAATTGTTCACAGATGTATGATTGAAAGCTCCATAATTTGACAACATGCTGTACATAGTTCAGAGTAGAAGTCTATTCAGTGATTTTATTACTTTATTCTACTTGCGGGCAACTTTGGATGATTTGCAGCTGCAAAACAAAACATGCAGGTGTACGTACAGCTGTTATTCAAATATGATATACGCGTGTACTTTGATGGTAATTAATTTAAGTTTGCTTGTTAAGTACGAGGAAGAGATTAATCATTTTACAGTCAAACTTAGAGTATTACCTGTTCAGTGGTCACTGTATAAAAATGTCCAGAATTTTACCCCCCCCCACACACACACATCCTCAATAGATTGATTACTACCCCTTAGTCTTTTATAGAATATTAGAATATTTTCTGTGCGACAAGAACTAAAATTTAAATATTATTTTAGCTTTAAATATACGAAAGAAACTGCGTTTGTGTAAAAGTTGTAGGTCGGTATTATGTGTGCTTGCAGTAACTCCATGAACGTCGAGTTTTGCTTATAGTAATTTTAACAGGACCATATCCTTCGAATTTCCTATTAGTTTCATAAAATCTTCCTAACTTACAACGTTTCAACAGCCCATAGCTTGGAGTGTGCTCACGGTACCATGGACACACTCCAACCTATAGTATGGAGTGTGTCCATGGTACCGTGAGCACACTCCAACCTATAGGCTTCTCCAATGACTGTATACATATTCGCCTCTGTAAATCATACATTGACGATCTCACCACAGTTCCGTATATTGGAGATCATAGTATGGCCCTGCGATTGTTTTGAACAACTGCATTCCTTGATGATGGGTCAGTGGGGCCGGAACTTGTGGAAGAGAGTTCTGTAAATTAAAACATTACAGTTTGTGCAGTTCGTTAGTCTAAAGTAATAATTATACTTGCGTCATTTTGTTTATTTTATTTCGAACTCCACAATTGTCCAATACATTCAGGCCGTTAAGGTGATGTTATTTAAAGAAGCCTACTATAAATTCCTGAAGTATATAACACGACAAAGTAATGAGGGACATCTTATGTTTATTGGACCGTGCATCATCCTGATAGTTGAATAAAGAGAGACCATCTTGATGTCACTTGCTTTATTATTTCTTTATTTAATGCTCAACATGTTTCGGATGTTAATACATACATCCTCAGGAGCTTGCGACTTATTTGTTGAGTTATTTCATGGGTTGTATTGCTCAGGTTCGATGTGTGTTGGTTTTACGTTGTGGTTTGGCTGTGGTGATG
>Ga0123355_10004960_pt1 | contig 19374 bp, 6 predicted proteins | sample TergutEmb28metaG_3_FD_89872 | JGI IMG/M metagenome (GOLD analysis project Ga0123355, IMG submission 89872) | Embiratermes neotenicus P1 segment gut microbial communities from Petit-Saut dam, French Guiana - Emb289 P1 | ecosystem: Host-associated > Arthropoda: Insects > Digestive system > Gut ... | reverse complement strand
CAGTCCTTGATGGCGGGGATATTTTCCTTGTTTCCTTTACGCCTTTTTACGTATTTGTAGAAATCAGACCAGCATTTACCCTCTTTGCTAAGTACAGATTTCAAGAATGCCTCCTGTGCCGATATAATGAAATATGAGGTTTTCATGGCAATGAATATTAGAATGTCTTCTGGACAATGATACCATGTAAACTTGCAGAAGGTTACCAATATTTTTTGAGGAACCTACTGCTCCATCATTAGAGCACATTTATCTTGCAGATGTAGGCATTGGGTTCCTTCAGAGTAACCATCTACCATCCTACATGTCAAACCTTTAAGACTATGATACAAATGTAAAAAAAGTCACATTCTGACATCAGCAGCAGCAACAACAACAGCAATAATAATAATAATAATAATAATGAAGCCATTGTCGTCTCATATAATTAATAATCCTCTAAGAAAATTTACGTAAGATGGACATTGAGAAACTATTAACTTTGGAATATACATGTTCATGTTAAGTCAGTTTAATGTGTATGTACATTTGAGGTTATGTCTTATTTACCAAAAGAAACCAGAGAAATAACCTTTTTACATAGTGGTCTGAAAAACATATTTTACACCTCTCACTGGATTTTTAAGCGACTCTTATATGAAATTCCATGGTCTACAAAATATCTCTGATAAAAGCACCAGCTCTTCTGGTCTGAATTTATTTGGTGTTTTTAGAGCCCATTTGAGGAAATGTGCCCTGTTACCTGTTCACAGTTATGGCTATTTGTCACTCGGTACCAAGGAGAAATATTCTGAAGAAAGTGAGCATGGACAGGTTTAAATGCTGTGGCTCCATATTTGCAGTAATAAATAAACTATCTTCCTTTACAAAAGTATTTCTTGTGAATTGTGTCATAGCAATACACAGCCTGCATTTTCCTTAAGGACATGAACATACTGGGCAGTTCATTGCTTCTGATTACCAAGTGTATATAACCAAAATGTGGGTGTGATGGTATGGTTTAAACAGTACTGAGAACGGTGAAAAACATTGGCAGCATCTGATTTTTCATTCAAAATCTTGTGCAGTCCAGTGTTCACATTGTGTATGGATTAGCACTTCAAATACTGTTGAACACTGGAATGCAGAAGGTTAATACATATGCCAGTTTAATGTTAACCAACAAGATTTTAACAAGTGTCTGATTCTGCTTCCTTGTCATCCAGCATCTTCACATGTGCACAGAACTGTGTTACTACTTTATTGTGTTATGTTACAGTCAAAACTGTCTCAAAAACAGTGTCTTGTATTAAATATTATCAGGCTCTTTCATCTGGTTAAAGAATATATGTATGTACTTTGGCACCTACAAGTCTCAAACTATTTTATCATAGCTAAACTGTACTTACTGGTTCTTGCCTGGCAAGATCATCAGTCTTTGGTGAAGGATTTCAATGGAGATTGGGTCAGTGGAAAGTTGACAAACAATAAAAAGCATGTACGTTGCCCTTTTATCCAGTGGACCTTAGTTTCTGATATCCTCTTAAAATGGTTATGGTGTAAATTGCAGGGGCCTAGTAGCTGAGAGTGTGACTTTGGACTTGTAATGTATCAGCCATAAACTTGCTTCAGTTCAATCACAGAGAGTAAGGGAATGAATAATCTTGTGGGTTACTGAAGCAACAAATGGGAGCAATTCAGATTCCTTCAGTGAGTCACTTTCTGTATGTCTGTCCATCCTGCAGACAAGTATAACATAGCTCCCATACACAGTTCCATGTCTGTCTGTCATACTTTCCTCCATATACAACCTAGCAGTAAGAATTAGAGAAAATAAACACTACTCTACCAGATGTCTGAAATGTCTATACATGTACTGACCATTAAGTATACATGACACACAAACATACAGAATATTTGCACCAAATAACATTATGTCTTACAGAGCTGAGTATATGAGTATATTTCAGACCCATTAACGTCCTACAAAGCATAATTATTATGGATGTGGATTATGACATCTAGAGCAGTGGCTCCCAACCTTGCATGTTCATGGCACATTTTGGGATACCATTTTTGGTGGCACAGTAGACAGTAATGTGAAGAAGAAAAGCAATACAGAGTACACATTTTATACGGTTACTGTTGTAACATTATTTATAAACATTCATAAAATGTATGAGTTTATACTTTTGGTTAGCTGCAATGAAAAGTGAAAGAAAAAAAAGTTGAAAATGGCTGGAGTCATATCCCTCATCTTCTTTTTCAACAATGAGCAATGTAACTATAAAATGCTGCACTATTTCAAATATGTAATAGCATATTAATTTGAAACTTCGTTGGGTGTTTCGTAATTATTTCACGGATAAGAGGGCATGTGTGTGATAGGTTGACTCTCATTTCATCTTTGTTGGAAGTAAGATTTTCCCTTTCTCTGCAGTTCATGATTGTAAGCAATGGAGGTAAGGTGCAGAAAACAGCATCAAAATTACCACAGCCTTTCTTGCAATTTCAGGGTATTCTTCTTTACTAGAAATCCAAAATATATCAAGAGGCAAGTCTGTGTGTTATTTTCTGGCTGTAGTGTGTATTAATATAATAGATACCAATTCTCTCTGTCTTCTCACAATGTAAAATCCAAATCTGACATCATCTCCATAAGAGGATCTCCTACCCAGGCACACTTTCAATGAATGACAGTATTTTTTTAGTACTGTCCTCCGGTGTTCTATAACGCTGTGAACATTTTTATGAGGGTATTTGATATCAAAGTAAAAATATCAAGATTTGTGTCATCTGTTCTCCTTTTGCAGTCCCCACCCCCACAAGAAAGCTAAAGGCTTGTCTGTAGAGTGTTTTTTCATTCTGACGTTGCATGCCAGTATTAACACTATTAAGATAATTAAAACACTGTATTAACCTGAATACAAGTTTTTTTCTGAATTCATCACCTGAAAAAGTGGGGTTACTGTACAATTTCATACAAAATTGTGTTCTGTACAGGTGCTTTCCTGAAAACTGATTGTTAAGGGGGGCATCATATATTCAGGTAAATGCAGTACCTCTGTCAAGTATTCTAATAGGCACACTGCATTTCATTTGTAAGATATTTGTAGAATTATCCAAAACAAAATGATGTAAAAGTTGTCCAGCGTTCTGATATCGGTGAAGAACTGCTGAGCTATTATAGAAGAGGAGGGGAGCGGGAAATTTTGTCTTCTTTTAAATGTGTTCTGTAACAACACTACTACTTGCTAAGAAGCATCAGTGATAGATGAAGATATGCGTGTGAAATGTTGGTGGAATGAAACTATGGAGGAAAATTGAAGTCCTTGTAGGAAAACCTGTCCACCATAAATTCCAGGACTGGCCTGGGATTTAACCCTGGTGATTAAGTGCCTCAACCATGAGACAACCCTGAAATATTTCATGACATAAATGACCAATTTTGGAATTCCACTTCCTGCTTTCTCTACTTGCTTTAATGGGTTGGTATGCATCTGCTTGTTGTCAAAGTTTGAATCTTGAAGTGGCTGTGGGTGTTACTCAGAAGTTCCATTAAAATCCACAGTGTGTGATAAACATAAGTATAAAACTTCATCACACCGAAAGTACTTTAAATCCTAACTGTAGGATTGCATATGCTAAAAGTTGCCCTCATTTTGCCACCATACCATCATTGAGTATAACCAAACTTTGTCATTCTTATTCTCATTGTAACAATTACAAAAATACATGCAAATAGCAGTCTTACCAATGGTGTCACTAGTTTGATTGGTCCTGCTGCCTGTATCTTCTGAGTAAAACTTAAGCTATCTGGATGACTGGGTTAGCAGGTTCCTTCAAAATGTTGGCACATATCTGCCAACTATACAGTGTCATGTCCCAAAAGACCATAATTCTGGCTTAATGTCTAATACAAGAACAACAATAATGGTCACAAAGATATAAGGCACAAATTACAAAATTGCCATCACAAGCCACTTAATGCTTTAGTCTCAGAGCAGATATGTGATGACAAATATGTCTACAGCCCTTTTCTCACAGGGAGTTAGGAGATATTTAAGTGACCAAATTAACCAAATAATGTTGAGGTATGATTTGAGGGTCAATGCACAAGGAGATTGGCACACGATGGCACCAATCTACTCAAGACCACAGTGAATTTATTGTAGGAGGCCAACAAAATTGGACGTGGCCAATATGCACGAGGACATTATTTTTGTGTGCTACCTAGTATTAGCATAGTGTATGTGACTACTCAGCCATAATAAAACTAGAAACGTGCTAGAAGACGTATAATCTGGATACACTAAGTTGATGGACTATGCTTCTGATACCAAGTAGTGCGCAAAAAAGAACCAAGAAATGAGAGGGCAGGGTCTGGTAGAGTGACTGCCTGGGCATGGTACTGACCTTCTAGATTCTATAAAAGGCGGAAATTTTACCCCAGCAACTCCTTTTAATAGAATGTTCAAGTCGAATGAATTCCCTCGTTATAAAAGCAGGAGAAATTGAAACCAAATGATAAATCACGTGTCCTGCAGAAAGCTAGGTACCTACATAGGCACGCAGTCATCACAGCTAATTGGCACACGCACTGTGGGACACGTCTGCACTCCTGGGTAACGTCACAGAACAAGCGGAGTGCAAGGCACTCACACACGCACGCAAACACAGGTAACATGTGCACACACTGCGCGCCACGTTTCCAATCCCGAGTAAAGTCGCAGAACAAGCGTAGTACGGAAACAAGACTTGCAGTGCATACCTATGTTGAAAACATCACCTCCGTACCAAATCGCTGGAGGTGACTAATTTCCTCAGACCGCATAGTATGATAACTGAAATGCCATGCGCCGGCGCAGTTTCAAGGTTCAAACTGTTGCTAACCAGATGTTCTGCGTGCTAATTATAGGTAGGTTTGTAGAGCTTGGTCGCGACGTGGGGTTACAATTTACGATTGTTATCAAAGTGAAGTATTTTCGAAAAACCTATCCCACTGCCGTTTTCTTTGTCATATCTCGAATTCAGTTCGGCCGCTGGGGTGACAATACCATGTATTCAATTGAAATGTATCTGATTTTCAGGTATAACACTGACCAAATGACGTGCTGGTTGCTGGCGCAGTGGTGAAGAAGCAACAGGCACGCAGTAGCATACGTCTTCTGTCCGTTTACGAAACGTTCAGAGTCGCCGATAACACAAATATACTCTGAATCCGTCCTCTCCTTGTGAAAGTGATATCTCGCCGCTCCGAAAACATATCGCTCAATGAATGCAATAATGGCACAATCCAAAAATTGCCCATTGGAAGTTGAATACTACGATTGAACTAAAAAATGTAGCAACTACATTCGACAACACCGGCACAATTTTAGTTGAATTATACCCTGCTAGATGCCATTATTATAAGATGCGGTTGTTATATTTTTGAGCTCAATTGTAGTATTAACTTCAAATGGGCAGTTTTTGGGTTGTGCCACTATTGCATTCAGTGAGCGATTTATGCACAGTGTTAGGAACCTGGTCACCAATTCCTTTTGTTATCTTCCCCTAGTGGAAACTGCATGGCATTTATACAATCGTGTAAACAAGAATGTGCTTAATGCACTGTGACATAACATTTCCTTCAACCATGCATCTTCATTTGGAAGCAGATGAGCCAAAAGCCACACAACCTGATGTGTAACCAGTAGAATCACTCCCATGGTGATGTAACTTCACACTTAAAACTGTGGTAATGTTCATGACATGAAAATACTTTAAACTGCAGCAAGACATTTTTCATTATATAAGAATATACAACACTGCATTGGCATTTAAGAGTTATATAAGAAGTCTATGAAGAATTATAAATTCATAATGAACAACTTATCAAATAGTGATGCAATTATGGCAGAACTCATAAAAGCAGAAGACAGTTAAATCCTGAACGCCACAAACCTCTACACTATTTGAAATCAAGAATAATTCTGAGATAATAGGATGACAGTTATTATTGTGCATATTATAACAAGTTTTAAGGAGAACTTACGATTCCTGCTTTCCTTCAAATACTTCAGTTAATGCAGTAAGGCTAGCAGGCACACTAAATTATCAGTCAATTTCTGGGCATAATTTCCATTAAAAACAATTATGTCAGGCTCCTGTTGTTTGCAGGGGACAATTTTAAGCCAGGGTCTTATTCATTGCATACTGGGAGCCTTTTCCCTGGTGTATGAACCTAATCACTCACCTCCAATTAGTGCCAAGGTTAAAAATGCAGTAAGCTGTTATTTCCACTTCCCCATATGCCTTCTTGGCATGGTGTGTGATTAAACACAGGGACAACTTTACTTCTTACATTGCACGTAATGATGCAGAACTACAAGACTGCTATGTGCAAACAAGTAATATGGTTGTCCAAAAATGTCCAGAAGCACAATCATGGGCAGATTATCTCATGATGTGGTTTACTACCTTAAAACAAAATACTCTTAATGGAACTCAAATTTGCTTATTTCTTCTATAGTGTACAGCAGAAAACATCACATATTGTGTTGGGAAGAGTCAGTGGAGATTTGTTTCTTTTTATTTCTGAAACTTTATTCTCCAGATATAGACTATTTTAATCTTTATTATTTATATTAATGGGATGGTCACTATGCTTTATGAAATCAAAAGTGTTGGCTTAATATACCAAACACCACTTCAGGTGTAACATAGTTATCTACCAGTTCTGCTTCTTCTTGTGACACCATGAAGCATACATGGTTTTCTAAGACTTCACCTGATCATCCCAGGCTTTTGTATCTTTGGTGATTTATATCTATGACTCAATAGCAGTTTTTTTTAATCTACCTACACCCCTAGACTTCTGAACCAGATCATTCCAGGCTTTTATATCTCTGGTGATTTATAACTACCACTTACTAGCAGTATTTTGTGCCTATCTACACTGTCCATATGTCAATTTGTTTGTCATGCTCCAGTAACACTTGACACAAATGACAGATTTGAAGCAAGTTTGGACTAAACATCATACCACTAGAAGCTTCCTGTACTTCATGTTCTTTTAATTTCCTATCAATAACAATATGATAGCCATGAGGATGTCTGAAGTACTAGTGTGACATACACTACTAAACGCCAATTCCTGCATTTTGTGAACTTACATCTCTCAAAAATTTATAATTTTTGTCACAGTATCATTTTGGAATGTACAAAAAAAACATGGCACACCAAATGTATACTTAATTTTTCCATCCAAAGGCAATAACTAATGAACCACTGGGTGTAGAAACATATGATAATGTATGCAGATAAATCATAATCATTCCCACAAGTTCACTGTGAAACATGGGAATATATATTTCCAATTAGAAATATGGTGGTGATAATCTGTGGTAATATCTGGACAATTTAATTTATACAGCATGTATAATGTAGTTTCTGCTTCAGTAAATGTTTGAATACAATTTGACAAATAACATGCCATGCCCAACACCCAAATTGTACCATTATACTAACTTATTACAAATGATAGCAACAAGAATGCCAATGTCTACAATTGTACCAAACACTGTTGAAATTGGGGGGGTACAAATACCTACACAAGAAGTGCAGGTTTATCTAAAAATCACATAATAAAAACACATGTCGACACACTTCTAAACTATTGACTGCAGTACTAGATATTTTGGAGTAGTTGCATGGCTGTTATCTCCTCAAGATGGACTCTACTGCATTCAATTTGTAGGTTAATTTTTACAGGCGACTAGGTACTGGTAAGTACATGGAACATTTACTGCATGTAAGATGAAAAGTAGAACTGTTATGTTCATAGAATAAACGTACTTAGTTTCAAGCAAACTAAAGCTAAACTATCGACAATCCTGACAAACTGTTGCCAATTTTGACCACCAAGTTACTGTGGAAAGTTTACAGAAAGAAGGTAATGCATTCACAAATCAAGCCACACCACACATCTGCAAGTAAATAAACATGGGATAATTTATAAAGTACAGGTATGAAAGTGTATTTCAATGAGAACTATTTTTGGTGGCATTGACTACAGTGTATATTGTGATTTCCAGGAAGTGTTCACATTCCTAGCAGGTTGGTAAAAGGCCACAGTATAGGCATACCAATGTTAAGGGTGAATAAGCTAGGCTTTTCCTACCTGCATTGGTTGGGGATGCTTCTACCAGAAGAGTGCAAGAAAAAAATTTGGACATCATCCTACCCTGCATACACGGACGTTTGGAGGCTAATGCCTATGTGCTGCAGTGTCAGAATTCCAGCAAAGATGTTTGCTAAGGTTTCATGTGTCACACGAGAAGATATAATTGTGCCACTGCCTCCATGTGACGGCATTTAACAATGCTACTAATACTTCATTCTCTTGGCCACCTCCCAACATGCCATCATACATTACAGGACCAACTCTGTACATAACATTTAAGAGTAATTCAAATACACCACCCCATCATGCTTTAGAAGATGGCCATCATTAAATTTGACAGGTTATTAATTTCCTGTGTGGTTCGTTCGTCAAGTACAGTGGCAACTAGTGTACAGTATTACCTAAGGTCTGGCTGAACAAACGAGTGAGAAAAGCATGCATTCATCATCATAATGGGGCAGAAGTACAGTGTGTCATTTCTCCTAACCTATCACATGCATCTACTTTATTCCACTCACCCTGCAACTGAACTTCCTACACTGTTTAATAGCACACTGATATATATGATGTTGCTTGAAACTGCTGAACTGTGCAACTACATCCGATATGCCAATGTTACCCAATCCTATTCATCCTCAGAGGGCCACGATATACTGCTGTCCTAATGGGAACATTCCCACCTCTAAATATACCACAAAAGTAGTAACAGTGTCAAGATGGTACCCATCAAAGAATGGTTTCCCATCGCCTTTTTGTGCAGTGAACAGGCTGGTTACAAAAACTGGCATCCAAGGCAATACTTACTTAAACAATATGTGGCCTACACCATCGCCTCTTTTGTGAATACTGGCTCTTAATCAGTTTGCAACACTTAACCAACAAAACACACAATATTGTTCCTTAGATATTTATATTATAACATCACACTGAATAATCCTCATGTTTTGATCCATCAGGGATCATATGGGACCAAACTAAAGAAACAAAGCATAAAACCAAACTAGCCACACTCTTATACACAGTTTACATGGTGTAAAGGAATCAAATATTTAAAAATTTAGACAATTCTTTGTAGAATAGTTATGTGAGTATACTGGATATTGATATATAGTATCTCAGTGGCAGCCCATGTTTAACGAAAGTTAAAAACAGTATCTTGGCTGCCTCTTAGATACTGTATATCAAGAGCCAGTACACTTACACAACTATTCTACAAGGAATTGTCTACACTTTAACCATATGACAATTTTACACCATGTCCCCTGTGTATAAAAGTGGCTAATTTGGTTTTATGCTGCAGTGCTTTGGTTTGGTTCCCTGATGATGAACCCTCATGGCTTGAAACATGTAAGAATGTTCAGTATAAGTATCTAAGGAACAATATCAGGCACCTTGTTGGTTAGGTGTTGCAGACTGATTATTGACAATGCACGCAATGAATAATGTTAGTTTACTGGCTCATATGACCAGCAATCAGAAATATGAAATGAACACATGTTAATATAGTATATCAATTTTACATTCTGCAAAAAGGAAGCCTTTTTCAGGAGAAAGATGTTGTGTACCACTAATACAAGGGTCTAAATGCTAGGTAAAATGACAGTGGAATTAACCAAACATTAAAGTGGCTGATTGTCTGCAAAGAATTTAGTGTGAAAATTATACAAACGTATATGTGATCTAGTTTCCACACATTCACATTTTTCACAGTCAGCAGGAAATATATTTACATCTCTTCTTGGACTACTTGACCCCGGAAAATAGGACGGACAGGCTATCCTGCATCAATAAAAAAACTACAAATATACGATGCATATTAACCCAGACGAATGAACACCTCATATTTATGGCTCAGTTGGTGTCATAAATTTCATTTGTACAGGGCATACCACACATGCATATCTTTCTTCAACTGTCATTATTCAAGTTTCCCACACAATGATTGCATGAAGCGTATATCCAACCACGTAACTACTTTCCAAATCTACTGGAGATTAAATAATTTATTCATGACAGGGTAAAAGTGAAATCATTATACAACAGCTGCTTATGTTATTTGAAAACAAAGGCTTTTTGTACTGAAAACTTCCAGACTGAATTTTCCAATCTATGCAGAATTAGTTTTGGGTCATTACTTACCAAGAGCTCAGATCTCTCCAACCTGTGAACTCCAGTTTCATACAGAGTTTAGTAGCTATAATTCAGATTCAAATATTTTAAAGCAGACATCTGGTTCCCTTCACAAGATACTGACAATGTGATAGACATTATCAAATTTTAAATTATTCTAGTAATAATATGTGTTAATTTTTTTTTTAAATCCTGTACAGTGAGACACAGTGACGGTTCACTATGGTCTCAAACTCACCATTGCCATCAAAAGAAACCAGATGAATTGCTTGACATCTATAGGCTCAAAAGAATGCAAAACAATCCTTGAAAAGCTACACAAGAAAGGAAATCAGCTGCTAAGTTTTAAGCATTTCATAGCAACAGAACACAAAAATTGGCTGCAAGAACACAGAAGCTGCAAATGTAAAACCACTCACTTTATGTATACATGATTCAAAATATGTTCATTTTCATTTATATGTACATTGGTCCACAGCATTCCCAATGACATGAAAAGTTGTCACTGACAAACGTTTAATACCAATTGAAAAATATAATTTTATTCACTATGAATAAGTCCTAACTTAACAAGCATGAATATAATGAGCTTCATGTGTAGAGAATCTATTATTTATGCCTATGCTGAATACAAAATGTGCAATTTGGCTTAAATTCTGCTTACAATCATGAATGGAGACTTCTGTAACACTGAAATCATGCCTGAATCTTCAGTTGGGTAATTTGATGATTAAAATTTATCAGTTTGAACAAAAGTGACAATTGAGGTACTTTTATTGATAATATATGTATAAGCTGAAAATCCAAAGTAGCAATGTAAACAAAACAACAGTTATGGCACATGCAGATTCACTCTGTGTGGTACAAAGAGCACCCTGATCTTCAACAGTTCAACAAACACCAGGCTCCACCTGCCTGTTTTTATTTTTACAAGACAGTGTGCAATATTACTGATCTCCTGCACGAATAAATATATGCCTGATTCCTGGTATGAAAATATATTTATGTGACAGGGACGGGAAAAAAGTGATTCTACCTGAATTATGCTAATTCTGTCCATGTATCATAACTCTTGCATTAGGTTGCTTTTGTTCAAAATACAGTAGGGTCTCGTTTTATGACAGTTCGTTTTATGACGATTCACTTTTACGACCCTTGTCGAGTCAGACCGAGCACTCCCGACTTGTGGTGCATCACTGTTGCAACTCAAGCGTCCTTTCTCTACTTAAGTGCCCTTCTAACTCTTTTCTGGTGTGCGTGTGTTTCTTCTTTTTCTATTTTAGTGCAGTTCTTTTAAGTTGATTGTTATTTTTCTACCCATGACGGCCATCAAAGACACAGAAAAGAAGAAAAAATCAAAACAGTTGACGTTATATTTTTTCTTGATGTCTTCTGAACCATGGCCTGGGCCTTCTTCAACAAAACAAAAACTGAATTTGATTGATATTTTTTCAATTATCTGTGCTATTTTCTATACACATAATTCAATAAATTAAAATTGTATGTCATAATGTAAAGAAATCTTGTAAATTATAAAATTGTTTGACTAATTTATTTGGTCCATGAACCTATCTCACTTTAAACCATTTAAATAGTACTCATTTTACAACAATTCGATTTACAACCATATATTCAAGAATGTAACCCTGTCATAAAACAGGACCCTACTGTACTCAGTTCCATGGTTGGAAAGTTCTCTCACGAACACAGCATAAATACAAAACAGTCTCAGCAATATGTTAAAAAAAAAAAACCCTCAAAATTTCAATATTTCAATGTGTATTAAAAATATGATTGCAAAAACTTGTCTCTTATGGAAAATGGTTGGTTATAGTTGCACCATGATTTATTTCAAGAAGTCTGTTTTGTCTTAAGAAAAATAATTACAAAAGATGGCTATAGAGGAACTGACAACATAGTAAGCAGTGAAGCGCACAAGGCATGTTCTGGTAACTCAGGCCACCAAAATCAGCTATGGTATTTCCAGAGATTGTCACTTATCTAAAGGTCAGAAGCAGATCAGTGAATGTATGTAATAAAATTATTTTTTTTTTCAAGAGTCATAATGCAAACACATTCCATATAACCTATGGAAAGATTCACCAGTTTTTGCTGGACTATCAGCAGCTGACAGACTAAGAGGAATTCAGTGAATCGTTTGCTGTGAAAGCTCCACATTTTACATATGGAAATACTGGCTTTCACTGGTTTTAATGTGAATATCCCACTGCATTGTATAGTTTCAAATTTTTATACCAAAAACACAAACAATATTACAATTGTTTCAGTCACAACCAGTACTATAAACAATTATAAATGACAAAAAAATAGTTCAGTACTCTTGAAAAATGTAGAACATGTTCCTCAAGTTCCCAGTCTCGTGTGTAAGGCATATACTGAGCCATGTCATTTAATGTGTTTGATAAAGCTTCCTATTAAGCATGAACTGAATATGTTTAAGAATAAAACATGCTGTAAATGATGTGAAATGATCAATATGTTATTATCTACAAGAATGTCTTTGGATAGTGCTACTAACAAGTACATAAATAATGCATATCAAACAAGGTCTGGAATTTGACATCCTTACAAAGGACATCTCCTGAGGACACCACCATTTCTCTTCCACATTTTGTGTATATACCAGGGACAGTCAAATGAAAACCTTGAAAGTGCGATAAAAATTTGAAACACAGCTCGATTGTCTGTAAGTTGACAACAATGATACTCATGGTTTGAAGAGTGGCCGACAGGTGGCAGTATGAGGCAGGAATGCAACATGACAGCGCAGTACTAGTGTAAAGATGGCAGCCCCGCTCGCAACATGCAATTTAAGGTTTTCATGTGACTCACCCTCTTATTTGTGGTTTAGCATTTTCATGTACAGCATTACAGATATAAAGAAAATTAAAATAAATCAATAGTGATATTCACAAGTATGAAAATTCTGATGGCATCTCATTTTTGGAGATTCATAATTTCATTAAAAATTCAATTGATAAGAAACCTGTATAAAAAGCTTCAGACTATGCAACAACTCACTCCACTTGTGAAAGAACAACTGGCACATCAATATCCTGTCACTAATGAATTCACCATGAATGTAAGTCTTGTCTGTATGTCACCACCATTCCATGTTGGCTACAAATAAGTGTTTCAACTGGAAATACATACACACCCTTTGGTCCCTGAAGGTATTGTACATGTTTATATAGCCCCTTAATATTTACATTGCACAGCAGTTTATTACAATAGTTACAAAATGGTAATGATGGTTCAATTGACTAGTATAAATTAACATTTTAAATACATTCGTAATAAAAAATATCAAAGGGGACTCAACATGGCTGCTCAATGAAATTTTGGAAACTTTCAGGGAAGAAAGGGTTTTAATGTTTTGTTCTCTCAATTCTTGGGCACCTGTACATCATCATGACTGTAATAAGCTTATTTTATTACTCTATGCATTTGCTCAGCCTCACGAACGTTTCTGAGCCCATTTCATGTCATCAGCCCTTGGCCGACATCCAGTTACTCTTTCTATGATCCACTCAAGCATCTGCCAAAAACAAATTTTTTCAAGCGGCCAGTTAAGCCAGCCTGTGGTGATGCAGAAGTATGTCTCATGTGGTGCCACGTGGTGAATTCGGTGGTGGCGGCGTGGTAAGATTATGTGGTACTCCTGGAGTAACACTACCCATGTTGGCAAACCAAAATAAGTGTGGGACCACTTGTGAATCTGCAATATACACAAAAGCATTGGAAAACACCTGAGTTATCATCAGCAGACAAACATCTGCTGACTACTAGCTGTGAAATTACTTGAAATTTCTAGTCATGACTAAAATATATTACAGATATATGAAAATATACCCCTTCTTTAAAAACAATTTCAAAAAGCAATCATGTTGGTACCACAAGTTTTAAAACACCTCTGAAAAGCCATTCCAAAGATAACACCAAAAGTGGGAATAAATGTTGTAACTATTTTGTAATCTTGCAACACGCTGAACCGCCATCCACAGGGTCCTAACAAATCTCTACAAACAAGATTAAAAAATCCATAAAATGTCAAGCCCTGGGTCACTTCAGCTTTCAGAAACACAGAGATAAATTGACTACTGTATCATAACAGCTCATATCTAGCAATCCAGTTCCTTCACACAACTTTCCTGTAATTGAATTATTGTACCAGTAAACATGCTTAGTACTGATAACAGATGTGGGGGTGTTGGTTCCTGTCCTGATAGTTTGAAGATCTATGTACACTATTATGTAAAATTTTACATACTCATGGCTAGGGACTATAAGGTACGCTGTCTTGTCGGATGTCAAACTGTTCCGTCTGGTAGACATTTACAGATGTTTTGGAGAAATGTTCTGCCTCCACATTCAAGGTAAGATATGAAAGAGGCCATGGATGAAGATCTGTGGGAAGAACATGGCTGAGATGGGAAGACATCAGGAGGGACTCCTTGTTGCTGTGGAATATAAGAGGATGGAGGAGGCTAGCAGAGGGCAGGGATATCTGTAGGCAAACTACTGAAGAGGCCAGGGCCTGATGTGTGCTGTGACACGAAGAAGAAGAAGAAGAAGAAGAAGAAGAAGAAGAAGAAGAAGAAGAAGGAGGAGGAGAACGAGGAGGAGGAGAAGAAGAAGAAGAAGAAGAAGGAGAAGAAAAAGTAGGAGGAGGAGGAGGAGGAGGAGAAGAAGAAAAAGTAGAGGAGGAGGAGGAGAAGAAGAAGACAGAGGAGGAGAAGGAGGAGAAGAAGAAGAAGATTATGATGATGATGATATGATGGAGGCAGTAAATTTCGCGAAACACTGGTAGACTTCTACCAGACAAAAGGGCATCGTATCACAGAAAACACTATGCTTCATGTGCAGGTGAAATTAATAAAATATTATTGCTACATGTGTGTTGCTTGCTGATCAAGTATTCAAACAGGCTCTGCATGGTTCAGTATTATGGCAACTGTCTGCATGTGTTTTTTTTTTTTTTTTTTTCCGTACAAAGTTAGTAAAATTAATGCAAAATGGTGAGACATGCATGGCTGTCAAACCTGTGACCCATCTTCAAGGTGGGAGAGACCCTAAAATTGGAGGCAGGAGGTTCCTTCCAAACATCAGTACATTTCTATCAGATCACAGAGAATCACAGTCTATAATACAGAACTTGTCACAGATTATTAGGATGCGTTGTTCACAACTCTCAACATTAAAAAAAGTTTCAGAAAAAAGTTAATAATTTGGTGGGCTTGGTTATGTTATAAATGTGTTTTATATGCAGTATATAGGAGGTGCCTAGTACAAATCTCTGACAGGACATCAAATAACCTGTGGTATTTTGTGGTTTTCCTCAGTCCTCTCAGGCATACGCCAGCATATCAGCTCAAAGTAGACCATAACTGTTGCCATCCACATCCCTCCCAATTCACTGTTCACTATGATTGTCACTGGACACAATATAATACGAGCTACTGAAGGTTTCACTAAATAAGGCTCAAATATATAAATACGTAAGCTTTTGTATAACTTTTGGGAAACTTTATAAAAGCTGGATAAAATATTCCTACAGATATGAATGAAGTGTAAAATACTTGTTGAAGGAACTTACAGAGTGATTTGTAACTGCACGTGATACAATTAAGGATCATGTTCTCCTCCTCAAAGGAAGGCAATTAGTTTCTCTAAACATATGGTTGCAACTGCCTTGTTAGTAAGTAGAGGAAGAATTAGGAAATCTATGAGACATGTAACATATTTTAGGAAGACATTCATTTATCAGATTCCAACATAAGAGCAATTTAATGCTAGACATATATTTATGGAGTTTAGTCTCAACTCATAACTCAGCACTGTGATGTACACAATTCCTGGTATACTGAAAAATTCCAGGTATGTCATGTTGTTGCCACAGCTGCTTCAAGCAAATGCCAAAACTAGTCATGCATGCTGACTCTTTCTGACTAAACTATGCCCTTCAGATGGCCCCACATGTAGTGGCTGCCTTTCCATATTACCATAAACCAATTATGGTTGCTATTGGAAGTCTGAATGACTGTGATGATTAAAGTCAGTGCATGACAGGCTTAAAACTCAACTGGAACAATTCTGGAAAGATAACTTTGAAGGAAATATTATAGATTTACATAACTGACATATGGTAACTGATTGTTTCAAAAGCATTGCTGATGCATTTACCTATTATCACTAAGAATTCATTTGTAATTTGTCTCTGACATTCACATCCTCCATTTTGCTACTTTGGACAGTTTACTTACACCTCCCACTTCTGATTATGAAGCAAGCAGGAATTCTGATTGTTTTCAACCATCGAAGAGAGTGGATTTTGATGGAAACCCATCCTTCATAATGCAGGGATATTGCCATATTTTTATTCCACTGTTAACTTATATTTTTAACATTAGCTTAACTACTGAAACATTCCCATCCTTGAGCAAACACACTCCTGCTTTTCCAAAATTCTTTTAAAACTACTGTTATTAGCAATCATAAGCTTCTTTCTTTAGTTGCCAATTTTTCCAAAAACTGTAATTTAATTTTTAATTTTATTTTTAATTCTTCAATATCATTATTACTGAATTTACCTTATTAATTTCTGTTAAATACTGATAAAATTCCAGGTCTCACATACAGCAAACAGCATAATTCAATGAATTCCGACTCCTTGAGCAAAATTAACCTACAATGAAACATATCACCTCTGCAAGAGTAGAAGTGAAAACAGGAACCATATACTAGACATCTCCATAATTCTTGCCTGCACTTAACTTCTTATTATAATTACAGTATTTTATGATTTTACTAATAGTGTAATTAATGAACAGCTACTACTATTCAAAGTGTACATGATTGTACAAATATACACTTTAAACACCATTACTTAATTCTAGCTAATATACATATCACATATATTATATATTTTATATAACACATTTGCAAAGTCTGAGATCTGTGAGCTGTATTATTTCTTTCTTTTTATATTCTTGGAATCAGATGGATGATGACTACTAACAGTCACTCTGAAACAAGTAGCTAATCAGCTAACCTTTTAAAGCCTACTGGTTACGTGATGCACCAACAAGTTTAACATTCAACAATTTTATGCTCTGCTCACACTGTATTAATGTGTTTTGTATTTATCTGAGAACAAACAGCAACTTGTGCCACTTATACCATAAAATGGTTTTTTATAACTGAGATGAAAAGTGTTTACTATGTGGTACAGACTGGGTCTTTAAATATGGCAGTCTTCCATTCGTCTTTAAATGGTTAAATAGTAAAGTTATTTGATTTTTTATTATTTAGACCAACCAATGCACAACATATATATTAAGAAAGAATTTTTACATCATAAGTACTCATTGTTAATATATATGTTGTGCATTGGTTGGTATAAATAATAAACTATACAAAATGCATGGTACATACAGAAAGGTAGTAAAGTTATGTTGTGAATGAGAAAACTGCATTTTTAGCTTGTTGTAAACACAAACACGTGTGATTCCCTTTAAGATTCTCCTCATCCTCATTCTCCTGCTCATCATGATAATCATGATTATATCTGAATACTGTTATAATATTCACATACAGGATAAGATGTGAAAAATAAAGGTCAAGGTAAAGGTAGTGGGTGTTTTGATCCACTTATCCTTAACCTCAGGACTAAACTGGGGCAAGTAGTCAGCTTTACATCCTGGCTGATTTACCCTAAGGGAAAGAGCCCCCGGTACCCATTAGACTGAAGGGTGGGAGGACTGTAGGGCTTGTCTGGACATTTTAGTGAAGAGAAGAATCTCTTGCCTCTACTGGGGATCAAACCAAGTTTCCTCCATCATACATCCCACCGCCTTGTCGCTATTCAGACTATGTTATATCAGCTCCTACAATTTTACACGTGCAAAACAAAAATAATAATACTCATACCATGAATTTTGATATACTTGCCATAACTTAAAGCCTCCAGCAGTCATGGGCTATTTAATTACCATCCACATTCAAAGTGGTAAGGTCCAATACCAATGATTTCAGCATTTGAACCAAACTGTGCACGTAGACCAAATGTGCTCTGGTCCAGTGATAACTAGAAAGCAGTAGCTGTAACTGGTATTGCTGGTTTGACATTCATATTACTGTTAATTAGAATATTGTACTGAACTTTATTTTGGCTTCTCATTATGCTTATTTTGCTAGGGCCAGGTGGAGTTCATACACTGTTAAATTCTTTCTGCCAAAGGCCTGGCCAGTTCAGGGTTTGACTCCTGTCAAGAGTGAGACACTTTTTATCTTCCCCAAAATGTCCAGACCACCCCTTAGGCTAAACCAAGTCTCCTATTTACTGGATATTCAGGATTCATTCACTGAGAGCACAAGCACCCAGCATGTGAATTTTATCACTCGCCTCCATCTAGTACCAAGGTAAAATCAGTGGGACTATAACTCTGCTCCTCCACTATGCCTTCATGGTGTGTGTGGATAGGAACAACTTACCTTCTTACGCCTTTAAAGGCCTCATAACATTGTCTTCCTATTAGTGTAGTTTTACCATTATGTTCATCTCACTAATACACAGCTTAAAATGTCAAATATTCCTGCAGCCCCATGTTCCACCCACTAATAGTAGTAGTAGTAGTAGTAGTAGTAGTAGTAGTAGTAGTAGTAGTAGTAGTAGTAGTAGTAGTAGTAGTAGTGGTAGTAGCAGTAATTGTGGTAGTGGTAGTAGCAGTAGTAGTAGTAGTAATTGTGGTGCTAGTAGCAGCAGCAGTAGTAGTAGTGGTAGTGGTGGTAGTAGCAGCAGTAGTAGTAGTGGTAGTAGTAGTAGCAGTAGTAGTGGTGGTAGTAGTAATTGTGGTAGTTGTGGTGGTGGTGGTGGTAGTAGTAGTAGTAGTAGTAGTAGTAGTAGTGGTAGTTGTAGTGGTGGTGGTGGTAGCAGTAGTAGTAAGTGTGGTGGTGGTAGTAGCAGTAGTAGTAACTGTGGTGGTGGTAGCAGCAGCAGCAGTAGTAGTGGTGGTGGTGGTGGTGGTGGTGGTGGTGGTGGTGGTGGTGGTGGTGGTAGTAGCAGCAGTAGTAGTAGT
>Ga0123355_10004959_pt1 | contig 19375 bp, 15 predicted proteins | sample TergutEmb28metaG_3_FD_89872 | JGI IMG/M metagenome (GOLD analysis project Ga0123355, IMG submission 89872) | Embiratermes neotenicus P1 segment gut microbial communities from Petit-Saut dam, French Guiana - Emb289 P1 | ecosystem: Host-associated > Arthropoda: Insects > Digestive system > Gut ... | reverse complement strand
CGCCTTGCGTGTTGCTCGTTTTTTCTACGCAACTTTGCATGACATTCCCCCTTTTGTTCTTGAATTTTCGGATAGGCTGATGTAAGATATTCTTACCTCCTTCATGGGGATTTATGGGCTTTACCCTGTTTATGGTTCATTAGAGTATGCTCACTGTTGTACATAGCCTTTATCAAGTTTGGGTGTCCGTGTGGCTGTATTTGTGCCGTGTAGCCCCTTTCTGCCTGTGTTTTTTTCGAGGTATAAAACCTTCCTTTCCAGTATAATCCCTTTCGACTGTTGCCGAAAACACCTTAAAGCGTTCGAGGTTTTTGGCTCGGGCGAGACCGTATAAAGGGGGAGTTGCTATAAATGAACCCATAAAAAATCCGCGTCCACCGGCGAACAGTTGCCGGTGACGCGGATTTTTTATGGGCTAGGACACTGCTAAGTTTCATATAGCAATTCACCTTTAAATCGGTCTCGCCTGTCGCCGAAAACACGTTGAAGCGTTCGCGATTTTCGGCTTGGGCGAGACCGTTTAAAGGGGGAATTGCTATATCTAAACAGGCGTGCTTTTATCGTACAGTATATCAATACCCATATCCAGCCGGGGCCGCCACTCCGCTATCAGCCCCGCAATTTTGACCTTGTGAAACAGTTCCGGGTCTTTAAGTGCCGAATATGGTTCGGTTTCAAGATACGGGTTAACATCCAGAACCCGCCGTTCGCCATTGTCGAAGGTTATCAGTAGGTGATAATCCGGTTTCGGGGCTATCTTAACGGCTTTCGGCCGCGACGAGTATTTTACCATTTGGCTGATTGCGGCTTTAAGGGCTTCCAGTTTGTATGCCTGGTTCCAGCGGTTGACCGCGATATAATCGAATATACCCGATGTTTCACGGGGCCAGTTATCGCCGCCCCATTGGGCTATTGCCCGCTCAAAATCCGCAAAGGCCGTAACTATTCCGCCACCGCCGCCCCCTGCTGCGGCTACCATAATACTGGGCTTGCCCTTTAGGAAGGATACCTGGTCTTCCCGGGCGTCCCACTGCTTTGTTGCCTCGCAGCGGCGCAGCTTGTCTATGAAAATCTTAAGTTCTTCGCTAATCTCTCCCCAGTACACGGGTGTGATGTATATATATGCATCAGCCTCCCGTACTTTTTCCTGCAAGCCGGCAAACCCGTCTTTTTTGCCGAAGATGCAGTAATGCTCCCTAAAACATACGCCCCATCCGTCGTCACACATTACGCACTTAGACAGTCCATACCCCGCAAGGCGGATGGTTTCCGCTTCTATGCCCAGCGTAGCAGCCTGCTCTTGGGCCGCCTGCACAAATGAATATGTGAGCCCTTCTGTTTTGGGGGTGCCGGAAATGATAAGTATTTTTTTCATGGTTGCCTCCTTTATATAGCAATTTCAATCCAAAATGCGGGATTGAAATTGCTATGGCTTCGGAAAGTGATTCAATTAAGAATGACAAAAACCGTCATTCTCAATTGAATGCACTATACCTACCCAAATAACCCTTTAGCAGCATCAAGATATTTGTGGATAACATCCTTGTTTACATCGAAGTACATGCGGTTATTTTCTCTCCTGTATCGTATCACACCCAGGTTGCTTAAAACAGACATATGCTGGGAAATATTTGCGCTGCTGCAGTTTAGTTTTTCGGCAAGCTGGCCCCCGTACATGGACTCATTTTTCAGTAACTGCAATATAGATAGTTTTGTGCCATCGCCCAGGCATCTAAGGAACTGTGCGGCTTTTTCGTTATCGGTTTCTGCGCTGTCGTACAACTTCTTTAAGGACATTATCTCCATCCCCAGAGTAATATAGGGTTCTTCTATAAGATTGTCACGCAGGCTAATAGCGTTTGCCTGATACACCCCAGGGTAAAAGTGATAGCGGGAAAAATCATCGTCTATCTCCACATCCAGTTCCTTTTTCAGGTTAGCTGCAAGGTCTGTCAGCCAATTTTCTTCCGCAAAGTCCATATGGGCTTTGATATCATCGGCATGTTCGCTAATCTTAGCCCGCAGCAACTCTTCTGTGTGTTGAAGCAACACCCGGGCATATGTGCGATAGGACTCGAATTCGTAATACAGTTTCAGCGCCCTAAGCTTTTCTTCCTGCCCAAGAACGGAATTGTTTATTAACCAGAAAAATCTGCTGTCGTCTACAGGAGGCGGGGGAGTACCTGCTTCCAGTTCTTTTACACCCCATATATGCTTCTCCATATAGTTATCGTCTATATCAACGATTATTGCAACGGCTTTATTTTCAATACCGGCGTTAACCATCACATTGTATGCCCTTATGGCGTCAATGGGAGCGGAGTCGAACCGCTCCCACTTTTTAAATAAAAATTCAGCCATGGCGGCCCCGGTTTTTTCATAACCGGGTAGATTTAGGTTTACGTTTTCCTTTAGGTACTCCTCCATGGATATAGACCTTTGGAACAGGGCCTCAATGGACGGACGGATGGATTCCGCGTTGCGCCTTGCGATGGATTCTTCCATTTCGTCTTTAATGGAAGTGCCGTTTATGACGCTTTCAAGGGCGTATCTGCACTCAAGGGCGTATACCGGCTCGTAATGGATTTTATATTTCATGTGCTATGCCTCCTTCGTCGGCGTCACAAGGGTCGTATTACTATGCTTCTCCTCCCAGCAACCTTACATACAGCCCGTTTTTTTCTAACAACTGGGTATGTGTGCCTATTTCGGCTATGCGGCCGTTATCCATCACCACTATTTTATCGGCGGCGGCTACATTGCTTAAGTTGTGGGTGGTTAAAAGTATGGTGTGGTTACTGCGCAGGTTTTGGATTGTTTCCATTACATTGCGCTCGCTTTCCGCATCCAGGGCCGAGGTAGCTTCGTCGAATACCAACACCGGGGCTTTGCGGCATAGGGCCCGGGCTATGGCCAGGCGCTGTTTTTGCCCGCCGGAAAGACTTGCGCCTTTTTCGCCGCAGGGGGTGTTATAGCCTTCGGACAAGGCGGTTATAAAGTCATGGGCAAATGCCCGCTTAGCCGCGTCCTTAATTTCTTGGTCGTTTGCAGCCCCTTGCAGGCCCATTGAAATATTTTGTGCTATGCTCATGTCGAAGAGTTTGCAGCTTTGGTCTACATATGCGAAATGGCTGCGCCACTCAGCTATGTTTCCTATGGCAAATTTCTGGCCACCTATTGCCATATTAATATTCTCGCGCTCGTACATTCCTATTATTGTACGCAGCAATGTGGATTTACCGCTGCCGGACTCCCCTATAAAGGCTACCATCTCGTTTTCGCCAATAGTTAGGTTTATATCTTTGAGGGCTTCCTCTGTTGCGTCTTTGTACGCGAAATTAAGTTTATTTATGCTTATTTCATAGTCGGCGGCGGCACTTTCCTTTTTGGCTCCAGAAAGATTGTCAGCGCCCAACTGCGTTTGCGGCTGTTTGCCCAGGCCCCCTGCGTCGATAATGTTAAAGATGCGTTTTGCCGCAACAATAGGCGGTTGCAGGGCCGCATAATTCGCGCCTATTTGCGACATAGAGCCGCCTATGGCTTCCGCAAGGGGGAGTATCATCATAATGCGCGCAAGGTCCATATTTCCTACCCCGGCCACAGCCAGCCAGCCCCCAAGGGCAAAAACCAGTACAATAGTAAGCCAGCCCTGGACGGTAGTAAATAAATCCTGCCACATTCCAATAAACGCCCGGCCAAAGGCTATTTTTTTAAGCTTTCCGTTCTCATTGTCAAACTGAATCAGCGAACGGTCATACCTGCCATAGGCCCGGATAGTTAAAGCGCCGGCAAAGATATTAGACAGAGATTTTACAGATTCGGCATTGGTTTCCAACTGGGCCTTGCCAAGCCGCGCTAAAGGACCGGCAAACCGGGACTGTACAAAAAACGCAAGAAGCCCTATAACCAACGTACCAATCCCCATGCGCCAGTCTATAACAAACACAGTAATAAGAGAAAAACCGGCAGCTATAACATTTTGCAAAAACGGGGTGAAGGCATCACTTAAAATATTTATAGCGGTATCCACATCTGTATTAATTGCCGCAATGCCCTCGCCGGAATGTTTATCGCTTTCCGTGCTGGTTTTTATAAAGGAACGGAAAAGTATAATGCTTAAATCCCGCCTGGCGTATCCTATTGTTATAATGTACAAATATGCCCCTACGCCAACCAGCACCATAACCCCAAGAAGCATGGCGGCCATTAGCCAAATAGAAGAAAGCACACCGGAAAAGCTATAAATCAGCACAGCCGCTGTAACCCCGCCTAAAAATATACTGTTCATAAACGGAAATGCAAAATTCTGTATGCAGTATAAAAACGTACCTATCCCGTAAGAGAGGGTATATGGTTTTACATAACGGAACATTCTAAAAAAAGCTTGCCTGTCGGTCATACTTATACCTCCTTTTGAACGAGGCCCGCTTTACTTTTTTCGGGCGCGTCGTATAGGTTTGCGTATATTGGGCTGGTGTTTATCAGTTTGTCGTGGGTGCCTATTGCCGCTACTTTGCCGTCATCCATTACAATAATGGTATCGCAGAAGCTAATGGCTTTTGGCCTGTGGGCTACCATTATCACGGTTTTATCCTTGGCTAAGGTGTTAAAGCTTTGTAAAACCGCGGCTTCTGTATTAGGGTCTAGGGCAGAGGTAGCTTCGTCGAATAATATAATAGGTGCACAGCGGTAAAACGCACGTGCCAGGGCTATGCGCTGCTTTCGCCCGCCGGAAACATTTTCGGCAGATTCGCTTAAGCTTGCGTTAAAGCCGCCGGGTAGGGACTGGATAAATTCCAGTATTCCGGCATCGCGGCAGGCCTTTTCCAGCCTTGGTTTATCTGAGATAGTTGGCTCGCCTGTTATGTTTTCCCCAATTGATTCCGGGAAAAGGAAGCTGTCCTGGGGCACATACGCAAAAGCACTGCGCAATGATTCCAATGAAATATCGGAAATATTTTGGCCCAACACAGAAATTTTGCCATCGCCGGGGGCATATAGCCCCAGCAGCAGTTTAAGCACCGTACTTTTTCCGCTTCCACTGCCTCCTACAAATGCCACCTTCGACCCTTGCTTTATTTCAAATGACACATTATCCAGTGCAAGATTAGAATCTTCGTCTGCTTTATAAGAGAAGCTTACGCTTTCGGCCGCCACTGCAATATCACCTGATGGTGTTAGGGCGTTGCCGCTATGGGTATCTTCCGGCTCGCTTTTCATGTGTTCATCCATACGCTTTGCACCTGCCGCCGCTGTTTGAACCTGGTTTTGGCGCTGAGACAGCATTGAAAGCCACCCTCCCGCTCCCGACGCAAGGGAGAGGAAAGCAATCCACTCTGCTATATACATGTTACCGTTAATTACCTGCCCGGCCGAAACGGCTATGATAATAAGTAAAGGCGAGATAGATGCAACAATGCCGGCCATTATCAAAAATAAATATGAAAACGCCATGCTTTTTGTTGCGGTGATCCATTCCTCGAAAGCGTTGCGACAGCGCTCTACCAGTACGTTTTCAAGGGAGTACGCGATAATTGTGGATGTGTTTTGGAAGGAATCGTTTGCTACTGCGGTAATATCCTCCCGGGCTTTAAGCCGCCGCGCGCTCTTTTTTTGGATTGGGACGGCTATAAGCACTTGCATGATTATCAAAACCGGAAATGACGCAAAAAATATTAGCGAAAGCCACCAATTAATATAAATCATGTACGCAAATGTAACCAGCAAGGTAATAACATCCGCAAGCATTCGTATGCCGCCGTTTGAAACCAGTTCAACTGATGCAGGCAGGTCATTTGAGAATACGGAAAGGGACTCGCCGCTTTTTGTACCTTCGTATGCCGCGAAGGGCTTTTGAAGAAAATACTTAACGAAATTATCCCGGAAGCGGTATCCCGCCTTACCGGCAAACCGCCCAAGAAACAGGGCCGAAGCGGCAGATGCCACAGCACGTATAACCATAACACCGGTAAATAAGCCAAAAAGCCTTAACAGAGTGTTCCCGTACCCGTGCAATGCAGCTTGCCCCATATCGCCGGTAAGCCGCGTCATAAACACGCTTGCCGCCGATACGAAAAGTGCCATAAACAAGAAGAAAAACAGAAACCCTTTGTAACTTAACCGCTGTTTCGCAAGGGTTTTAAAGAGTAATCCCATAGTTGCCTCCTTAATAATATAATTAACTCAACCTGAGCCGTGTTAAATCATACCTTAATTAGAGGCATATGTAAAGTGTTAAATTAATGTTAAGAAAGTTGCTTTAAGTCCTGGCTTTGTGTCTGCTTAATTGCTTATCTTAACCCGTGGTACAGCGCAATAAAATCAATTGTCCCCATTACATTTACAGCCAAGCCAAATATTAATAGTACCAGATTTCGGTAAATTCTAGTGTTATCCGTTCTGGTTTCAAATTTGCTTAAAAGTGTGATTAAGCCAAAGAATAGTACAACAAGTATGTCAATGGTATACCGGTACCCGAACTGGCGCCCTCCGTTACACTTATGTGCAGACAGTAAAAGTAAATGCACACCAATTAAAACCGGAATTAGCACAAGATACACAAGTATAAATTCCTTATCATAGCTGGCCCTGTTTTTAATTGAGTAGAAGAAATATACAGCATAGCTTATCACGATAGGCGAGGCCAGCCAAAACGCAAAGGCTCCATCCCGCTGCTGTATAGGTGTAAGAAGCGGGAGTTGCCTTGGCAAACCAAAAAACATTGTGCGCAAATTATATGGCATATGGATGATGCTAAACTGCCCCCCAGGTGTATACATAGACAGGGGTAAGTAATTATGTCCAAACTCGAAAATACTTCCAAAGCGCGCATAATTAAGCCCTAAAAATAGCCCTCCTAAAGCCAGCGCGGGAAGCCCATAAAGAGGAAGCCTTTTTTCAAAGGCCGAAAGCGTAAGCCCCGACCTTTTATATAGAAGATACACAATTAAAGGCGCGTAAATAACCTGCAGCGGCCTGCAGCCCATTGCACAGCAAAACAGGAATAAAGAGAGTGGGGCGTGATTTTTATTTGGCGTGACAGCATAGTAAACCGACATTAACATAAACAAAAAGGCCAAATTTTGAGCAAAATGCCATACGGCACCCCATAGGGCAACATGCAAGTAATTTGTAGCAAGGCACAGAAACAAAGCAAAGAAGATGGCGTATTTGCGGCTCTTAAGCTGGATTAAGGCTAATTTATACGCATACATAAGCACGAATAAGGACACGATAAGCGCAAAAAGATGGTCAGGAGTATAGTAGGGGCCGATAAAAGCGGCAAAAGGCAGCATAAGAATGGATGGTAAAGGCGGAAAGCTAATCCAATACATATCATTAAAAATAGCTATCTCTAGGTGATGATAGTAATTTTGCAGATTCAACTGCCCTTGGAGCCATGTATGGGCTTGCAGCGCGAAGGTAAAGTGCCAGTTATGCGTAAAGATGCTAAAGTTTGCATTACTATAAATAATCCCGTATACGAAAAAAGCTGTCGAAAAAAGAATGATATAAGGTGCAAGTGTCGTGAATAGCTTTCGTATCATGACAATTCCTCCGGTGGGCTCTTTAAGAAGTTTCTAAGTATTGTTAGGCCATGTTATAGCAATTTCAATTCAAAGGCGCGAAGCTGCTTATTCCTGGATAGGCTCTTAATACCGATTCCAAATTTAAACCTATCTGACAGAGCGGCTGCGGGAAACGCGGAGCAAGCGCTTTCCCGCGCTTAGCTGCGATAGGCAGATAGGATTTAAATTGGAATCGGTATAAGCACTTTATCTCATGATATTACTGCGCATTTCATGCCAGCGGCGCTGCTTGTGTTTTATATAAAGGAAATATATTAAATTGCCAATCCCTATAGTAGGCAAAAGCAACAATATATGCACGGCGGGGTTCTGCCGCGGGAAAGGCTTCCAAAACTTTCTGCTAAACCCCGGGGTAAGGGGCTCATGTTTTACCTCGCCCATGTTGGCCGCAGGTGCATGTATAGGTGCGGGTGCCGGTGCAGGCACAGCATTGGGCTTGACCTTCGATGTGCCGCAAAACTCGCAAGTAATTATTTGCTGGCCGGGTTTGACTTGTAGGGCAGCTGTGCACATTTCACATTTTAATGCTGTCATGGTATCTTTCCCCTTAAATGAGTGATTCACTTGCATTTTACGATAGAACCGGGGAAATTAAAAGGCGTTCCGGTCTTATATAGCGAACGCACTTGAGAACCGCGAAGCAAGTCAGAAAATCGCAATGCACCAATGCGTTTTTTGGCGCAGTCTGAGCGGGCTTCTCAAACGCATTCGCTATAGTCTGCAAAATCTTGACGTGCACTGTGTTATAAGATAGCATTATACAACTTAGAAGATATTGGGAAGTGACACATATGATAAAGAAGAAAATGATATTGTCATCGTTTGTAGTATTAGTGGTTATGGTAATGGCTTTTGCCCCATTGTCTGCCCGTGCCGAAGATGCCGGATACGCACCATGGCTTATTCCTGTGTGCCCACTTCTGGAACTGCAATATGACGCGCTAACAAGAATAAATAATGTTACAGGTTCACATGAGGTAATAATTAACGCTGTGACCTCGTTCACCCAAGCAGAATGCCAATGTGATGATGCCTTAGATTTTACGGTCTTTTTTATTGAAGACGCCCTTCGCAGAGGAACAAGCTTAAATATGCATACAAACGGTGTGTTTTATTCGAGTTTGTTACAAGTTTCGGCAGCTATGGCGCAAACCATAAGCGGAAGCGCACTAAGCATTCTAGCCGATAATGATATAAGCCTGACACGGCAGCTTAACGTAAATATAAATTTTATATCGGCTGAGCAAAATGCGCTGGATATAAGTTTCCCGGAGGATGTGTCGGACATTGAAATAGACATTATTACCATAGAAACAGAGTTTGCCGCTGTAAGCCTTGAGCGGGAACTTATTTCCGGGAGTGCACTGCGTATAGAGCGTGGTGTGCCGGTTGCCTCAAGCACCCCTGCAACCGTGGCTGCGGATGGAATTTCTAGCCGGGTGATTAGGGGCATATTTGATTTTTGGGCTGTGGCGGCGCTTATGATAATAATGGTTATATGGGGCGTGCTTGCAAGCACAGGCAGGAAATTGCGCCTTTGGGTGGTGCCGTTTTTAGCCGTTATATTAATATTCGCTAACATTTGGACACTTGGGTTAAACCAAAGGGGGCGGGAGGATGTGATTTATACACCGGCCCCGGTTTACTTTTATTCGATTATGGTTACCATGTCGCCTGAGATGAACGCGATACTGTCTGTGCCGTTAGGTGGTACAAGCCCCGAAATGCTGATGTTGGTTAATGAATGGGGTGAGCCTATGGTAAGCCGGTACAATCCTTTTACGGATACAATTGATGCCCGCATATACGCCGGTGGTATGTACTATTTGCAGGTAGTTGATATATCCGGGTAAAATCATAACAAAAGTCTTATAAATCCTTGACTTTCTAAACCCTAAATGATACAATCTCGCACGTTTAAGAAGGGTGGGCGCTGTGCCCGCCTTTCTTTCGGCGTTTTCTGCGCAGGAGCATCGCAGAATCAAGATTACTGGATGAAATCTTTTTGCCTTGCGGCAAAAACCGTAATCTTGGTTCTGCGCAGAAGCATCGCAGAATCAAGATTACTGATTATCTGATAGAAAGGAGGAAAAGGATGCTAACATTCAACCAACTGGTAAAGCGCGGGCGTCAAGACAAGATTCGTAAATCCAAGTCACCGGTTCTTCAAAGGAGTCTTAACACCATCAAGGACAGGGAAACAACCCAAAGCGCCCCACAAAAGCGCGGCGTATGCACATATGTGCGTACCAAAACCCCTAAGAAGCCAAACTCGGCACTTAGGAAAATCGCGCGCGTTCGCTTGTCCAATAAAATGGAAGCCACATGCTATATCCCCGGCGAAGGCCACAACCTGCAAGAACACAGTGTTGTGCTAATCCGCGGAGGCAGAGTGCGTGACCTGCCCGGCGTACGTTACCATATAGTACGCGGCACATTGGACACAGCCGGCGTGGCAAACCGCAACCAAGCCCGTTCTAAGTATGGCGCGAAGCGGCCTAAGAAAGCGTAGTAGGGTCAAAAGTTTTTTGACACAAGCTGCAGTTGCTTGTACTTTATTGCCAACACACGGTAAGCAAGGCATCACGACGCCAAGCTTCCTATATATAGCATCATAACGTACAGGCGCGAACGTGAAAAAACACCCACGAGTACCGATGAATTAATCAAGTCATTAAGGAGGGAAGCCTCGTGCCAAGAAAAGGACATGTAGGCAAGCGTACAGTCTTGCCTGACCCGCTGTATAACAGCAAAATAGTAACAAAGCTGATAAACGGCATCATGTTAGACGGCAGGAAGGGCGTAGCCCAAAGAATTGTATACGGCGCTTTCGAGCAAGCTGCGGCCAAGAAAAACGCCCCAGCCATAGAAGTGTTCGAAGAAGCCTTGAACAACATCATGCCAACCCTGGAGGTAAAGTCCAGGCGTGTTGGCGGCTCCACCTACCAGGTGCCCATAGAAGTACGCCCGGAAAGGCGTCAAACCCTGGGGCTAAGGTGGCTGGTATCCTTCAGCCGTGCCCGCAACGAAAAACGTATGGTAGACCGCCTGGCCAACGAGTTGGTAGATGCGTCTAACAACACCGGCGGCGCGGTTCGCAGGAAAGAAGAAACCCACAGGATGGCAGACGCCAATAAGGCATTCAGCCATTATAAGTGGTAGGGCAAAATCGCTTTTGTCGGTATCATCAAAACCGAAAAAGGTTGTCCATTAGTATCAAAACCGAGGAAGCCTTTATCGGTATCATCAAGTCGAAAGCGGAAGTTTTTTTGCATGACGGCAAAAACCGCAAATTTATTTCTGCATAGAAGCATTGCAGAATTAAATTTACTAACCAGAAAGGAAAACGGGGTATGAAGTTGGAAATTTTCCAACCTCTTTCACCCGACGGGTGAATTAAGTGAGAGCATTCCCACTAACAAAAACAAGAAATATAGGTATAATGGCGCACATCGACGCGGGCAAGACCACCCTAACCGAGCGTATCCTATACTATACAGGCCGCAGCTACAAAGTAGGCGAAACCCATGAGGGCACCGCAACCATGGACTGGATGGAGCAGGAGCAGGAAAGGGGTATAACCATAACCTCCGCGGCGACGACCACACAGTGGGAGGATCACCGTATCAATATCATCGATACCCCGGGCCATGTGGATTTCACCGTGGAAGTTGAGCGTTCCCTGCGCGTATTAGATGGCGCGGTGGGCGTATTCTGCGCCAAAGGCGGCGTAGAGCCCCAGTCAGAAACGGTGTGGCGTCAAGCCGATAAATACGACGTTCCCAGGTTGGCATTTGTAAATAAAATGGACATTATGGGCGCCGATTTCCACAATGTTGTAAACATGATAAAAGAGAGACTGGGCCATAACGCCGTGCCAGTGCAGCTGCCAATAGGAGCAGAAAGCCAGTTTACAGGCCTAATTGACCTTATTGATATGCAGGCCTACCACTTCGAAGGCGAACACGGCACAACTGTTAAAACCCAGCCAATCCCAGATAATATGCAAGCCCAAGCCGAGGAATACCGGCAAAACCTGATGGAAGCCATAGCGGAAACCAACGAGGAACTTATGGAAGTTTTCTTCTCCGAAGGGGAACTTAGCGCCGAAGCAATGAAGTCCGGCCTGCGTGCCGCATGTATTGCTACTGCTATAATCCCGGTTTTCTGCGGCTCTGCGTACAAGTTCAAGGGTGTGCAAAAACTCCTTGACGGCATAGTAGAATACCTGCCTGCCCCAACAGACATCCCTCCAATAAAGGGTATCTTACCCGATACGGAGGAACATGTAGAGCGTAAATCCTCAGACGAAGAGCCATTCTCAGCTTTGGCTTTCAAAATCATGAACGACCCTTTTGTGGGCAAGCTGGCATTCTTTAGGGTATACTCCGGCGTACTTTCTGCCGGTTCCTATGTATATAACTCCGTAAAAGGCAAGAAGGAGCGCATGGGCCGTATACTGCAAATGCACGCAAACCACCGGGAGGACGTTAGTGAAATTTACGCAGGTGATATAGCCGCCGTAGTAGGCCTAAAAGTCACCACAACAGGAGACACACTCTGCGACGAAAAAAAGAGCGTAATCCTGGAATCCATGAACTTCCCCGAGCCGGTAATTTCTGTAGCAATAGAGCCGAAAACCAAGGCCGGCCGGGATAAGATGGGTATATCCCTGGCAAAACTGTCCGAGGAAGACCCAACATTTAAAACCCATACAGACCAGGAAACAGGCCAAACCATAATCTCCGGCATGGGCGAACTTCATCTGGAAATCATAGTAGATAGGCTGCTAAGGGAGTTCCGCGTTGAAGCCAACGTAGGTAAACCCCAGGTTGCTTACCGTGAATCCTTCACCAAAGCCGCCGATGTTGAAGGCAAATACGTCCGTCAGTCCGGCGGACGCGGCCAGTACGGTCATTGTAAAATACTGTTCGAGCCAATGGACGCCAACGATAAGGAAAATGTCTTCGAATTTGTGGACAAAATCGTGGGCGGTGTTGTGCCAAAAGAATATATCCCCGCCATCAGAAGCGGTATCGAAGAAGCAATGCAATCCGGTATCATTGGCGGTTACCCTGTACTAGGCGTTAGGGCCACATTGTACGACGGCAGCTACCATGATGTAGACTCGTCTGAAATGGCCTTCAAAATCGCCGGCTCCATGGCCTTTAAAGAAGCCATGCGCAAAAGCGACGCCGTACTATTGGAACCCGTAATGAAGGTAGATGTAACCGTACCCGAGGACTATATGGGCGACGTAATAGGCGACATAAACAGCCGCCGCGGCAGAATTGAAGGCATGGAAGCCAGAAATAACGCCCAGCTAATCCATGCATATGTCCCTCTGGCCGAGATGTTCGGTTACGCCACGGACCTGCGTTCCAAAACCCAAGGTAGGGGCATCTACGCAATGGAAATGCACCACTATGAGCCAGTGCCCAAGAGCGTACAAGAAAAAACTTTAAAAAAATAACCAGAATGCGCAACGCGCATTCCTAATAAAGTTTTTGATTAAACTTTTTTCAAAAAGTTTACGGGGTTTGGGGCAGAGCCCCAAGGTTTTAAATCTTTACCCTACCACCTCTTGCAAAGCCTGGTAATATTGTTATACTGTGTAAAATCATCCGAGGAGGACAAGACCAATGGGAAAAGCAAAATTTGAAAGGACGAAGCCTCACGTCAATATCGGGACCATCGGTCATATCGACCATGGTAAGACCACATTGACCGCCGCCATCACCAAAACATTGCATGAGCGGTATAAGTTAGGCGAGGCCGTCGCTTTCGATAAGATCGACAAAGCGCCGGAAGAAAAAGCGCGCGGAATCACAATTTCTACAACTCACGTAGAATACGAAACCCCCAACAGGCACTACGCCCACGTAGACTGCCCAGGCCATGCTGACTATGTTAAAAACATGATTACCGGTGCGGCCCAAATGGACGGAGCTATCTTGGTAGTAGCCGCTACAGACGGTGTTATGAGCCAAACCCGCGAGCATATCCTGCTTGCACGTCAGGTAAACGTACCCAAAATCGTTGTTTTCATGAACAAGTGCGACATGGTAGAAGACGAGGAACTCCTTGACTTAGTAGACATGGAAATCCGCGAACTTCTGGATAAGTACGAGTTCCCAGGCGACGATACGCCAATCATCCGCGGCAGCGCCCTTCAGGCACTCAACAACCCGGAAGGCGAATGGGGCGACAAGATTCTGGAACTGTTCGAAGCAGTAGATACCTTTATCACAACCCCAGAGCGTGACGTAGACCAGCCCTTCCTTATGCCTGTTGAAGACGTATTCACAATCACAGGCCGCGGTACGGTTGTTACCGGCCGTGTAGAGCGCGGAACTCTGAATATCAACGACAAGGTAGAAATCGTTGGCTTTACAACAGAGAAGCGCGAGGTTGTAGTAACCGGTATCGAAATGTTCAAAAAAGACCTTGGTACAGCCTTGGCCGGTGACAATGCCGGTATCCTGTTAAGGGGTGTACAGCGTACAGATATCGAGCGTGGCCAAGTACTTGCAAAGCCCGGCTCTATCTCCCAGCATACTAAGCTGACCGCGCAAGTATATGTACTTTCCAAGGACGAAGGCGGCCGTCATAAGGCATTCTTCAGCAACTACCGCCCGCAGTTCTACTTCCGTACAACGGACGTAACCGGTGTTATCACCTTACCCGACGGCGTAGAAATGTGTATGCCTGGCGACCATATCGAGATGACCGTTGAACTTATCTCCCCAATCGCTATGGAAGCCGGTTCAACCTTTGCTATCCGCGAAGGCGGACGTACTGTAGGCGCCGGTGTTGTTGTATCAATTCTTAACTAATCACAACTAATTTTAAGCTGTAAATATTAAGGCCGCAACGGATACACTCTGTTGCGGCCTTTTTGTTATGCTTGGGGGAACTTGTAAGCGTTGCGCAACGTTTGTTATGTATGTATTATGTTATAGCAATTCACCTTTAAATCGGCCTCGCCTGTCGCCGAAAACACGTTGAAGCGTTCGAGATTTTCGGCTCGGGCGAGACCGTTTAAAGGGGGAATTGCTATATATGGATATTTGCCAGTGGGGTAGGGGAGAACACTGGCCCAACACCCCAATACGTATAGGCAGATTATGGAGGGCATAATGCAAACCAGCCGGATGTTTGAAATTATATATTTGCTGCTTACACACGAGAATATGAAGGCAAGGGAACTGGCCGAGCGCTTTGGAGTTTCTACACGCACGATTTATAGGGATGTGGATGCCCTTAGTTTGGCTGGGATTCCCGTATATATGGAGAAGGGTAGGAATGGTGGCATACGATTACTGCCGGAGTTTGTGCTTAACAAGTCCATATTAAGCGAACGGGAACAGAACGAAATTTTAACCGCCCTGCAAGGGCATTCCTTTATAGGGGATGGGAAGGCCGGACAGGTTCTTCATAGGCTTTCGGGGATATTTAATAAGGCTGTTGTTAATTGGCTTGAGGTAGATTTTTCGGACTGGAGTTTTGGAGATGGGGATATATTTGATAATTTTAAGACGGCGATACTTGAGAGGCGCATTGCCGAGTTTGATTACTACAGTACATATGGGGAAAAGACCCACCGCCGGGTAGAGCCTATCCAGCTTTGGTTTAAGTCCAAGGCATGGTATCTTAAAGGGTTTTGCTTAAAGAAGCAGGATATACGGTTGTTTAAACTGCTGCGGGTGAATAACCTAGCGGTTACAAATGAGAGTTTTGAAAAACGGGATTTGCTGGCAGCAGAGCCCGCCCCAAGTTCGGAGGCTTATAATATGCCGGATATTACCATGCGGCTTAGGATAGCGCCGGCAATGGCATACCGGGTGTATGACGAGTTTGCAGAGGATATGGTGGAAAAACAGCCGGACGGAAGTTACATGGTTACTGTTACCTGGCCGGAGGATAATTGGGTCTATGGGTTTTTGCTGTCTTTTGGGGGGCATATAGAAGTACTTGCACCGGAGAGGATGCGTGAGATTATTAAGGGTAAGGCATTGGAAATTGCCGGGCAGTATTAGAGCCTATCTTGCGGCATGGTGCCGTAAGGGCCCCTATATACAGGGCATTGAACAATTCATTGTAGAGTGGAGAGCGGAGAAATGATAATCAGATGGGCAACGGAAAATGACCTTCCAGCGTGGCATGAATTGGCAACCGAAGTTTCGCAAATATTTCAACATCCGGCCTCAAATATCTCTATGACATTACATGAAGCCATACAAATTATGATTGATGAAATAGCCCTTATACTCGTCGAAAATGTACAGTCCGTTTACTGTTTTGGCTCGGTTGTATTGGGTGATTTTAAGCTGGGTTGGAGTGATATTGATATTGTTGTTCTAACCAAAAATGAAATTGAAGAAGTGCAAGCCGACACGTTGGTTGGCTTGCGACAGAAAATGTTGGAACGCTATCCCGGCAACCCCTATTTCCGCTTGTTTGAAGGCGGTATGCTTTCAGAAGATGCTTTTTTGAACGGAAAAAATGAACCCGCGGTTTATTGGGGCACAAGCGGTCAACGCATAACCAATAATTACAAGCTAGACAGCTTTGCAATGGCTGAATTGCTTGATAGCGGGATTTTGCTTTACGGCAATGATATTCGCACAAAAATGACATATCCGCCGTACTCACAAATGCGTGATGATATTGCTAATCATGTTCAGGCGGCAAGACAGCATGGCACGGAAGTAAGTTGGCTATTGGATATTGCAAGGGGAATTTACACATTGCAAACAGGCAAGATTATATCCAAGACCTACGCCGGTGAATGGGCATTGGAAAATGGATTATGCCCCGATGTAGATGCAATGCGTAAAGCCATAGAAATCCGAAAAGAGCCACAAAAATATTCAAAAAATGAACGTGATACTAAAAATACGGTCATTCAACAATTCGCAGATGCAGCAATCGAAGAATTTTCAAAGTCAGTGCAATTTTTTGCTGAAACAGAAATTAAGCACATGAATATAGGGCAATCTTCTTTATCTTTAATCCAAGACAAAGATGGCGTTTCGGTTTGGCGGGTGAATGCCGGCAATAAAAGTTATGTAATGAAATGTTTCGACAAAGCAGAGTATCGCAGGGAAATTGCAAACTACCAAACACTTATCTCGCTTGGGATACCAACACTTGAAGTAATTGCACATACTGGCTGTTCCATTTTGCTTGAAGATATTGACAAAGGCAAATACCGGCTTGGAATTGCCCAAGATATGAACAACCCTCAAGTAATGGCTTTAGTTGGTGCATGGTACAAAACACTTCACGAAAAAGGGCGAAAATGTAAAAATCTGCATCAGCTATATGATGAATGTGACTGCATAACCCCCGAAAACATAAAAATGGTAATAGACGCAACCGACACAGGCAATTTGCACGTTTGGGGTTTTATCAACGACAATTTCGACAAACTCAAGTCTGCCGCAGTTAGCTTGCCAAGAACGCTAACATTCAATGACTTTTATTATACTAACCTGGCCGTGGCTCGTGACGAATCTTCTGCTATCATGTACGATTACAATATGCTTGGCAAGGGCTATGTGTATGGGGATATTCGTAATGTGTGCAGTTCTCTTGGCAGCGAGGAAGCAAAGATAGCGTTCAAATCCGCATATGGTTATTTTAACGAAAACGAAATTGTTATAGACGAGATTATTAGCATCTTGCAAACATTGATTGTAGCTTGTGAACGTGATAGCTTTCCAGGTTGGGCATTGGATTCATTAGAAGCAGTGAAAGATGGCAGATTGCTTGCGGCTGTAGAAAAATGCTTGTAGGTGAATCGATGAACGGACATAATGACATATCATCAAACCGTCTAAAGTGGCGTCACACAAGCCAAAACCCCAATAATCACCAGTGTATAGCAATTCCCCCTTTAAACGGTCTCGCCCGAGCCGAAAATCGCGAACGCTTCAACGTGTTTTCGGCGACAGGCGAGACCGATTTAAAGGTGAATTGCTATATCATATGGAAATGGAAGTTATCCCATACTGCTTTCGGAACTGCTGTAACCGCAAAATCCACGCACACAAAAGGGCCGCCCTGTTTTTAACAAGGCGGCCCTAAATTAAGTTTACCTACATATACTACCTGCGTTTGTTACGCTTATTAATCCCGGCAATACGCTCGTTGGAGGTTTTCTGCCATAACTTAAACTTTTCCTCAAACGAAGCGGCTTGGGCGGCGGTTATAACCGGCGGCTCGTAGTGGTAGTCGTCGTTGTCTGGGTCTTCACCTGGGTCGTCGGGGTGTCGCTTTTGGGGCACGTCTTTCATGGATAATGATATCTTGCCCGAGGCTGAGTCTTGTGACACTACCCGTACATCCACCTCGTCCCCTACGGCAAGCACGTCACCTACGTCTTGCACGAAGCCGTTGGTGATTTGAGAAATATGCACTAGCCCCGGTATGCTGCCGGGTAAAGACACGATGGCACCAAAAGGTTTAATTTTAAGTACTTTGCCCGTATATATGTTGCCAACTGCTACCGACGCTGTATTTTCTGCCATGTAATCACCGCCTTTCTTGTGTACAACTGACTCATTATAACAGACACAGCCCGTTCTTGTCCAACAGGTGCGTTCGCAGGCTCGGAAAATAATTTTGCCAACACAGGGCTTGGCTTGTGGCACTTAGCCCCGTCTAAAGAAGGGGGCTTGCCTGCTATAAACCCCGCAGAGCCTCGGGGGAAACGGGGGTATTGCCCTGTATGGCCGGTGTAAGAGGTAAAGACGCGGCCCATTTAACGCTGTTTACTATTACCTGCTTAACTTCCGGCATGTAGTAAATAGGATATGTCTCGTGGCCCGGGGCAAAAAAGAAAATTTTGCCATCACCCCGCTTAAATGTACAGCCGCTGCGAAACACTTCGCCCCCCTGGTGCCAGCTGATAAATACAAGTTCGTCCGGGGCCGGTATAGAGAAATGTTCGCCGTACATTTCGGATTTGGGGATATCAAAATACTCAGGGAGGCCGGCGGCAATCGGGTGGTTTCGTTCTATAGTCCACACTCTTTCAAGTTCTTCGTTCTCGCGCCAGCGCAGGTTTCCTGTTTTGGTTCCCACAAGCTTTGTGAAAATCTTTGCCGCATGGGCGGAATGCAAAAGCACCAGCCCCATGCCGTCCAGTACCCGCTGCCATACCCTGTCTACTATTTCGTCCTCTACCTGCCCGTGATGGTTATGGGCCCACCAAATTAGTACATCTGTATTATTTAGCACATCATGAGTCAGGCCGTGCTCAGCCTGGGGCTGCAAGGCTATGCGTATCTTGCCAAACTCATTAGATTCCTCCAATGTGTCTGCTATTGCCCGGTATATTCCGTTTGGATACGGGCCTATCGGGCCTTCTGTTTCGTCCCATACTGTTACGTTAATTTTTCTCATAGTTTTCTCCTATACGGCACTGTAAAAACAGTGTTTTGGGGAGGTTATCAGCTCATCCTTTTTTAAGGCTTTTATGGCTTTGTCAACCTCTTTTTTGTCTAGCCCCGTGGCTGTGGCCAGTTCCCCGGCCTTCATTGGGGTGTGTGCGTTTTTTAGAGTTTCCAGTACTTTCTCTTTTGCTTCCATTGTGATTTTCCTCCTGGTATTAGATTTTAGAGCCTATCCAGGAATAACAGCGAAGCGAATTTGCACAGATTTTTCGCAGTGCAAGGAGGTGCTGACGACGCTTGCCCATAAGGCAAGCTAGGAAGTGCCGACGCGGCAATGCGGAAAATCTGTGCAAAGGCGCGAAGCTGCTTATTCCTGGATAGGCT
>Ga0123355_10004958_pt1 | contig 19375 bp, 20 predicted proteins | sample TergutEmb28metaG_3_FD_89872 | JGI IMG/M metagenome (GOLD analysis project Ga0123355, IMG submission 89872) | Embiratermes neotenicus P1 segment gut microbial communities from Petit-Saut dam, French Guiana - Emb289 P1 | ecosystem: Host-associated > Arthropoda: Insects > Digestive system > Gut ... | reverse complement strand
TAACAATACAGCTAGCCTTTCCCCTTCAATAGCAAAAACCACATCGTCCACTGTAAGCGACACACCAGGAAAGTTTTGCTTTTTTATTTCTTGCATATATTGGTCGTATGTTTGACCCTTTTTGTTTAGTTTTTCCATATTTGTAGATACTCTTAAAATTTAATAATGTATATATAATAACATAACAGAATTTTTAAGTCAATTAAAAAGGCTCATTATTTTGATTAGAATTTTAGAACAAAATTTTTATTGACATAATGTAAAAAAAACACTATACTATAAATTAAATGAAAGATAAAAAGAAAAATCCAATAATTTCATCTATCGACTTAGATAAAAAAAAGCCACCTTCGGATAAAATCTTTAGCGGTTTAGGAATAGGTACGGGAGTTTTAGCAATACTACTTCTTACTATTTGCCTAATGTTTTTTGTTGCTGCAAGACATCTCTCTAGGTCTGTTTGGTTCTTTTTATATTATCCCATGATTTTACTAATAATGGTAGGGCTTGTATGCACCGTCGGACAACTTCTTAGAAACAAGTATTTTACAACAGTTATAGGTCTTATCTTAAACGCAACCGCCGCTATTGTAATACTAATTGTTTCTATCTATCAAGGCGTCGTTTATGGGCAAGTTTTCGCTTTTCCGTTCTACATATGGTGATACTTTAGGAAATGCTGATTAAATAATCGCCAAAATCTAAAAGTTTTTTAGCGATTACTTAATCAGAGTTTACTTTATAATTTGGGGCATTAGCGCAGCTGGTAGCGCACCACAATGGCATTGTGGGGGTCAGCGGTTCAAATCCGCTATGCTCCACCAAAACAATTTAGCAAAAGCCACCTAATAAATTTTAGGTGGCTTTTGCCATTTATAATGCTATATAAAATTATTAGACACTGATTTGTTTATCACTACTTTATCGACATCGTAAGAATTACTCACCTCTAGCATCATTACCCAATTACGATAATCCATTGTTTGAACAAAAGGATAGTTTACAGTTACTGTTACAAAAAGAGTGCTTTTTTCATTTGTTTCTAGCTTGTCAAAATTAAACTGTAGCGAGCCACTGCCCGACTCTATCTTGGCCATGACTAAATTTTTTGTCTTAAAAAAATCCTCGTTGTAGCAAGAATAGAAACCATTCAGTGTTTCGATAAAATCGGCAAGCATTGTTCTTTTGTCGCTAGAATCATTTTCTTTTAAGAATTTTTTGTATTCACGCAAAATTTGTTTTGTATAGTTATCCAATTCTGATTTAGAATTAAAAATTAGTGGCTCTGTGTTTGAATTTTCTTCAAACATGGAACCTACAAAGTTTTCAGAAAAAATTCCATCAGCTGTAAATGATACGCTATAGTTACTTGGTGTAATAATTTTTTGTATATGCAGTTGAGAATCTTTATTTGTCATTGGTGCAACTAAGCATAAGCAAGCTAATAATATGCAAGCTAGTTTATTTATCATTATTATACTCTCCTTTTATCAGTTTGTATAGCATCTAACTTTATTTACTTTTTGATCTAAAAATAATTGTTACTAAAAAGCTAGCTACAACAGCGACACCTATGCCCATTGCAGTGGCAGTTAGCCCACCTGTGAATGCGCCCATAAAGCCATTATTCCTTACTCCCTCTATTGCACCTCTAGCTAGAGTCGCACCAAACCCCAATATCGGCACACTTGCGCCTGCGCCTGCAAGATTGTGCATATATCTAAAAACTCCTACTGCCTCTAGCCCAATACCTACACACAAGAATAGTACTAGGATTCTTGCTGGCGACATTTTTGTGCGAACAATTAGAATTTGTGCTATGCTACAAAGCAGACCACCCACTGCAAACACTGTAGCAAAAAATAATATTCGTTGTAATGCAAATGGCATTGCTTATCTCCTTAAAAATTTTCTATTATAACTCCATGTGAAATACTTGGAATGCTCTCGCCTTGAAACACGCTTTGGGCACTCATCAGCGCACCTGTTGCTAGTAATGCAACTCGTTTATAGTGGCCGCTGTTTATCCTATCTAGTATAAAACTATTAAATACTGTAGCGCTACAACCTGCACCCGAACCACCTTGATAACACTTTTGATCGTTAGCATAAACTGCCGCCCCGCAATCGATATAGTTTGTCCCGATGCATATTCCTTTTTGCAAACATAAGTCTCTAAATACCGAAGAGCCTAGCCGCCCTAAATCGCCAGTTGCTATAAGGTCAAAATCACTGACACTTAAGCCTGTATCTATTAGCATTGCTAGCAGCGTATTTAGGGCAGCAGGCGCCATAGCAGCACCCATATTTGACGCGTCCTTTATTCCAAAATCTATAACCTTGCCAAAAGTTGCACTTGTAATATTTGCACCCGCGCCACTACTTGCTAGCACAGTACTGCCTGCACCCGTAACCGTCCACTGGGCATACGGCGGTCGTTGTGCTCCGTATTCTAATGGACTACGATATTGTCTTTCGGCTGTGGCAAAATGACTAGAGGTAGCACACACAACACGATTAAAATAACCTGCATTTATTAGACTAGCTCCAACCCCTAAACATTCTGTTATCGTGCTGCAAGCACTATAAAGCCCTAAAAACGGCATTGATAAGTCTCTAGCGGTATAACTTGAAGTTGTAAGCTGATTTAGTAAATCGCCAGCTAACATCAGTTCTATATCGCAAGCAAATAAATTAGCCTTGTCTATACTCAAATTTATTGCGTGCTTTAACATTGCAAGCTCAGCCTCTTCAAAGTTTTTTTTCTTTGCGTCTGCGTCAATAACCTTATCAAAGAAATCTCCTAAGGGGCCTGCTCCTTCCCTTTTTGCAACCACGCTTGCACCTGATACGATACTAACAGGATTTGTGAAAAACAGCGTTTGTTTTGTTTTTGATACCATTGGTTTTTCATAAATTTTTGCTATCGGCAAAGAATGAATTTTGGGCTTAGGTAAGAACCTTGTATTACTACCATTATATATAATCATGCTCCTCTACCCTCCTCTTGCCGCAAATACAATCGCATAAATCAAACCAACGAGTGTGCTGAATACAACACCACTAACAAGTACTGGTCCTACCACACTAAAAAATTTTGCACCAGATCCTAACACCAAACCCTCAGTCTTATGCTCTAGACTGGCTGAAGCCATAGCATTAGCAAAACCTGTTATTGGCAAGAATGCACCCGCACCTGCATATCTACCAATTTTATCAAAAACGCCTATCCCCGTCAAAAAAATAGCAATTGTTATAATCACACTTAAAGAGTAGCCCGCAATTGTCGCAGGGCTTGTACTTGGCAGCAAAAACGAAAACAGTTCGTTAAAGCCCTGCGCTATTGTACAAGTAAGTCCACCTACCCAAAAACTTCTAAATAGCGACGGGATTAGTGCCGTTTTCGGAGTAACTGCTTTTATATAATCGCTATAGCCTTTTTTCTCTTTTGCAAAAGCAGCGTTTTTCATAAGGTTATTTCCTCCAGAAAATCGGTTAAAATCTCGTTCTCTTCTAAATTAGTTATTCTGTCTGTTGGATAAAAAATCGGTCTCATTGCCTATTTAATGTCTAACATTGATAAGCAAAATATGCGTGCATGACAAAACTCGACAAACTTAGACTTATAGAAAAACCACAAATATATTGCCTTATTTTTACATACTATATATGTGTAGTGAAAAATTCTAGCGACATATCAAAAAAGGAATTCAAAAACGCTTTATTAAAAAATCAAACAGCTAAACCACCAATTGACGAAATTAAAGCAAAGAAAAAAGCGGACACAATAGTTTTTGTCGCCGCAATTTTAAGCTTTACTATGGTTATGCTTTCTTGTATTTTTTTACTGCAAGCTCCCACATATGTTTTGATTATAGCTTTTATATTATTTATAGGACTTGCCGCTACAATAGCTTTTATCAATCCAATAAAATTTGGTGCAGCCTTTAAGTTGCTATTTGTAATATTAGTAGCAAGTGCTGTTGTTTTTACAACATATTTAATTCTACACTCAACAGGCGTTTTAGCAAGACTAGAAAATGCAGCGCAAATTGCAGTTGCTATTAGAAGTTTGGGGTTTTGGGCAGCATTTATCTTTATTTTATTTTGCATCCTAAACACTGTGTTTTTGCCCATTCCCCTAGCCGTACCCGCCGTTGTTGGCGCTTTAGTTTTTGGCCCGCTACTTAGTTTTATATATATGTCCATAGGTACAGTGATCGGATCGCTAATTGTTTTTACTATAGGTAAAAAGTTTGGCAAACGAATAGTTGTTTGGATGATAGGAAAAGAAAAGACAGAAAAATACTCTGCTCTTATAAACAAAAAAGGTAAACTTGCTTTTATCTTTATGATGATTTTCCCATTTTTCCCCGACGATATTTTATGCCTTGTCGCAGGACTTAGCAACATGAGCTATAAATTCTTTTTATTCGTAATTTGCCCAATAAGAATTGGCGTTTTAGCTCTCGCCTCATTTTTTGCGGGCGGCGCAATAATCCCATTTAGCGGCTGGGGTATCCCCGTTTGGATAGTTTTAGGCGTGCTATTTGTCGCAGCATTTATAATAATAACTGTACTAAGAGCAAGAAAAAATAAGCATAAAAGAACTACAAAAGCGGTGTAGATTTTATAAGTTTAACTATTTCATCTAAAGAGTTTGAATTCATTAGTTTTAGTTTTAATTCTTTTGAGCCGTAAAAACTTTTAATCGAATATGCAAAATGTTTTCGTAGGCTTGCAACTACAAATTTCTCCTTAAAATATTTTTTACAGTATTTCATATGCTTTAGGATAATTTCTTTTATTGAAACTATTTTTACTTTTTTCTCAAAAGGTAATTCTTCATTTATAATGCGTGCAAAAATATTTGCGTTAGTTATTGCTGCCCTCCCTATCATTATGCCCTTTACAGGATAGTCAGTTAGTTTTTTAATGGCATCTTTCTCGCAAACAATGTCGCCATTGCCTACAACTGGCACAGTTAACTTGTTTGCTATTTCGCCAATTGCATCCCAGTCGGCATCGCCTGTGTATAATTGTTTTGCTGTTCTGCCATGAACGCACACTAAACTAGCACCAGCGTCCTGCATTTTTTTTGCATAATCTACAGCATTTAACTTATCGATTATTCCTAGTCTAACTTTTACTGTTACTGTTTTATTTAACTTATAAAGCGTTTCCACTATTTTTGTTGCGATATCAGGTTTACCCATAAGTGCAGAACCATCGCCATTTTTTACTATCTTGGGCATAGGGCAACCCATATTTATGTCAATTAAATCAAACTTATCAAGCACGCCATTTTTTGCAATTATATCAAAGTCTCTAGGATTTGAGCCAAACAACTGAATGGAAGATGGTGTTTCATTTTTTGATACTGACATCAACTCTTTAGTTTTTTCGTTATCAAAAACTAGAGCTCTACTCGACACCATTTCTGTTGTAGTAAGCCCTGCTCCCATTTCTCTACAAATTTGCCTAAATGCAATATCTGTATATCCTGCCATAGGTGCTAAAAACAGATTATTTTTAAGAATAGTCTTGCCAATTTTTAACGGCTTAATTTTATTCACATATACATAATAGCACAAAAAAACAAAAATCGCAAAGCCAAATTAGCCTTGCGATTTTGAATTGTTATTGATTTTTCTTTTTTCTCTTTTCAGACTTACGAATACTTACAACCACAAGAGCTGTTGCTGCTACGATAGCTACACCCGCAATTGCTATAATAAAATAAAAAGTAGACTCTTGGTTATGTAAGCCAGCCCTTTGCTCGTTGTCGATAGTGCCACCGCCAGTCTCGCAGTCCTCGTTTACGATAACCGCACAGTTATCTACATTAGAGTCAGGACATCTATTAGAGTCGCACGAAAAACCCACCAGTCCTAAAACTGCCGTAAATACAATAATAGTTAACAATACTAATAGTTTTCTCATGTTTTATCCCTCCAACTCAAACTTGAGTATATGTACATTATACACTACTTAAAACAAAAATACAACCTTTTTATCATATTTTTTTGTATTATTTTGTTAGATTCTTCCTCCAACGGATTTCATAATCTTACTTAAAGCCTTTTTTTCTATTCTTGAAACATAGCTTCTTGAGATGTTAAGCTCAGCTGCTACTTCTAGTTGAGTTTTAGGATTATTTGTGTCTATGCCGTAACGCATTTTAATTATCTTTTTTTCTCTAGTGGTTAGTACCTTATCGATAAGTTCATGAATTTTACTAAGTAGCATACTACTCTCTACCTGCTTAAATATACTGTCTTCTTTTTGAGGAATGATATCCATAAGCGTGATTTCGTTACCCTCTTTATCTGTACCAACAGATTCAGACAAACTAACATTCTGTCTGTGCTTTTTATTAGCCCTAATGTACATCAAAATTTCGTTATCAATGCATTTAGCAGCATATGTTGCAAGCTGGCTACCTTTATCTAGCTCGTAAGACTCAATGCCCTTAATAAGCCCGATGCTACCTACAGAAATCAAATCGTCCGCTTCGCCTGCATTAGAATATTTTTTTACCACATGGGCAACTAACCGCAAATTATGCTGAATTAGTTTTTCTCTTGCTAGCTTGTCGCCTTTTTTCATGGCAACCAAACATTCTTTTTCTTTCTCTGCCGTTAACGGTTCTGGAAAAGAACTTTTGTTATTAACATAGCCCGTAAAGAAAAAAATCTTGCTAAAGAAGTTTACTATACTCTCAAAAATCATAAAAAATGTACCTCTAATAAGTTGTTTATAGAGGTACATTATATGTGTGCGTTTGTCGTATTATGTCGAATTATATATTATTCTGTGCTGTTTTTGGTATCATTCTTTGAATTATCCTGATTATTTTGGTCGTCTTTATTATTACGGTTATTTCTGTCTGCAAAATATTGACTTAACTCTTTTAGGCTCAAGGCAATTAGCAGAACTATAAAGAACATTATTATCCACGCTGTTATTCTAAATAGCATTACAGTGTGTACATTTCTAGTAGGTAGATTAAATATATGATAGCTAGCTAGAAGTCCGCTGATTAATTGCAACACCAATAAAACTATTAGGATAATTATTGTTATAAATTTGATTATTTGCTTTGCGTTCGGCTTGTTTTTTATAGCGGCAAAATCGTTTGCATACATTTTATTGCAAAAAATAATGTGCAATATTATCATAAAAAATAGTACCAATGTTAAAATCTCGTGCGCTAGATATCCTAAAAATAACTGCGACAATATAAGTACTAGCAGTGCTAGCATATGGAAGGCAAATAAAAGTTCTCGTTTGAATTTCATAGTTTATAGTTTTTTTCGCAGCATATCGCCGTCGGACAATTTAATATTGCTTTTAATGTAAATGGTTTGTTTGACTTTGTTTGCAATAGTTATGGGACTATTTTTTTCGCAATTTTTATCGTCAAACATTTCTTGTATTTTAATTGTCTGATTAAAATTATTGTCAGGACTTAAAATTTGCAATTCGTTCCCTATAATAATTTTATTTCTTAGTTGTGCTTTTATAAACTCGCCGTCAGAAGACAAAACCTTTGCCACAAACTGATAATTTGCTTTAGGGCGACTTGCAAGCAAGTATTGCGAGTTGTTTTTATCACCAAAATAAAAGCCTGTAAAATACTCCCTGTGCGAACTTTTATATAATTCGTCAACTAACTCGTTAGGAATATTTTTGCTATCTCCAGCACTATTTATAAAGTCTATAGCACGCCTGTATGCGTTTACAACATTACCCACATAATAACCCGTCTTTGCCCTTCCTTCAATTTTAAGGCTAACTATGCCCGCATTTTGCATATCTAATATATGATTAATCATATTTAAGTCTTTAGAGTTTAATATGTAAGAGCCTTTTTCGTCCTCGGCTAATGTCAAAAATTTCGACTTATCATCATAACCTTTTTCGCGAATTTCGTACTCGTAACGGCAATGCTGTACGCATTCGCCACGATTTGCAGGACGCCCTGAAACAAAGCTACTAATCAGACATCGCCCCGAATACGCAACACACATTGCACCATGCCCAAAAGCCTCTAACTCTACAGTTTTGGGTAGTTTTTGCCTTATGTCGGCTATCTCAAGTAACGACAACTCTCTTGCTAGCACAATCCTCTTTACTCCTTGCTTTGCCCAAAAATTTGCACTCATGCTGCTTGTAGTGTTACTCTGGGTTGATAAATGAATATCAATTTTTTTAGCATACTTTTTAGCTAGCAGTAGAACACCAGGGTCCGAGATTATTAAAGCGTCTGGTTTAGCAGTTGCTAAAAACTTAAAGTATTTTATCAAGCCTAACTCGTCAGAATTTTTCGCAAATAAGTTGCAAGCAATGTACGCTTTTACACCTTTAGAGTGGCAAAGTTTTATTGCCTTAACTATATCGTCATTACTAAAATTATCGGCAGCTTGCCTTAATCCAAAATTCTTGCCCGCAAAATAAACTGCATCTGCACCAAAATAAATTGCCGCTTCTAGCGATTCAAAATCACCAGCCGGTGCAAGCAATTCTATATTCAGTTTTTCGAGTTTCTTTTGCATTCTTTATTTCTTTTTCTTTTTCTTTTTCTTTTTCTTTTTCTTTTTCTTTTTCTAATGTCCGATAGTGGCGATTTTATTACGGCTATTTGCACCACTCTCTTTTTCTGTTGTAACACAGTTCTTAATGTCCGGCTCTATTCGTTCCCATTGTGCTAGTCTAATAACAGCCCTAAATCTTTCATAATAGTTTCTAAATCGTCTTTAGGATTAAGTGCTTCTTCAAACGAAAAGCCCGTTTCTATTGTTGCAGCTGTTTCGTTACTATAGGTAGTTATTATTTGCTCTGCACTTGACTTTTTATTTTGCGATTTTTTAATTGTTTCACCTCTAGCTTCTTTTGTTTTTACGCTAGACAAAAATTGTCTTATTCGCTCTAGCGGGTCGCCAGAGATAATTGGGCTTGTTAAATCTGCATCTGGCACAAGTTGCAACATCTCTTTATCTTCGTCTACGGCTTGCGTTTTGTTTTGCCCCTTATCCGTCTTTACCGTTATATAGCCAATTTGTTTCTCTTCTAATCTGCGTTTTTCAGATTCAAAAGTATCCTCTAAACTATTTGACACTTTAGCCACATTGGTTTCTAGTTCTATGTCCGTTGCTTGTCTTGCTAGCACTTTTCGCACCCTTTGACTAAACTCGCCAGCTGTTGCCAAATCCTCGTCAATAGGATATTTTTCTAGTATTCTATAATAATAAGATATCCATTTTTCATGGAAGGCTTGTAATCTTGCTATCTCTTGCGAATATTTAAGATTAGACAATTTTTCTATTTCTTCCGCTTTAGCAACAGCATTAACAATAGCCTTATTGATTTGATCGGATTTACTTTTGTATCCGTCAATTGTATCAGTAGCACTTTTTAGTGCAGCCTTAAGCTCATCTATTCTTGCACGCTGTGCTTGCACAATAGAATCGTGTTGTTTAGTAATTGTATTAACTAGCGCATCCACTTCCGCTTTTTTATAACCTTTTTTATCGTCGTTTTTCATTTATATCACTGCCGTGTCTTTATTTTTGATTGCCTTAATTCGTAAAGTTTATCCGATAAATTAACTTTATAAACTTGAGGCCTTATTATCCTTTTATATTCTGTCCAAAAATGTTTCTTTTCATTTTCCGAAAAAACAATTGTTTGGCTTAAGGTTGGAACCTTGTAAACTAATTTACCTTTTTTGAATATAGGCACAAGTAATTTTCTTGCCGTAAATTTCTCTAGCACAGTTTGTTTCCATCTATCATATGGGTGAGTTAACACAAGTGGACTATCAACAACTTCATTCTCAAGACAAATAAGGTCTGCAAAAGCCATGTTGTCATTGCCGTCATAAATTCTATAAAGATTCTTTTCGCCAGGATTTGTCATCTTTAAGTCGCTGTTAGAGAACTTCATAACACTAGCTAAATTGCCCTTCTCTTTTTCAAAGGCAGCTAGCTTATACACACCACCAAGCGACGGCATATCTTGACTTGTAATAAGCCTTGTACCTACTCCGTATACATCAATTTTAGCACTCTGCAATTTAAGTTGTTCTATTAAGTGTTCGTCAATATCGTTTGAGGCAAAAATAATAGCATCGTTAAAACCTTCTTTATCAAGCATCTCTCTAGCCCTTTTACTCAAAAATGCCAAGTCGCCACTATCTAATCTAATACCAAGAGGTTTATGTCCTTTAGCTTTAAGCTCCTTAAAAACTTTTATTGCGTTAGGCATGCCACTCTTTAGAGTGTCGTATGTGTCAACAAGTAGCATGCAGCTATCGGGGTAACTATCGGCAAACGCTCTAAAACTTGCAAGTTCATTTTCAAAACTTAGTACCCAACTATGCCCATGAGTGCCTTTAGGTAAAATGCTAAATAACTTAGCACCCAACACATTACTTGTCGCCTTGCAACCACCTATCATTGCTGCCCTTGTGCCGTAAATACCCGCATCGGGGCCCTGAGCTCGCCTTAACCCAAACTCGACAACTTGAGAATCACCTGCAGCCTCGACTATCCTTGCCGCTTTACTTGCAATTAAAGTCTGGTGATTTATAATATTTAATAGCGTAGTTTCTAATAACTGGGCTTGTCCCATGGGGGCCTTAACCACCAAGATTGGCTCGTTAGGGAAAACAACCTCGCCCTCTTCTACCGAATAAATATCACCAGTAAACTTAAAGGTACTTAAATATTGTACAAAATTATCATCAAAAAGTTTTAGCGACTTTAGGTATTTTATGTCATCTTTTGTAAATTTTAGGCTTTGAATGTAATCTATTGCTTGCTCTAACCCTGCCGCTATCGCATAATTTATTTGAGTAGCAGCTCTAAAAAACAAATCAAAAACAGCAGTTCTTTCTATCAGACCACTCTTAAAATACCCCTGCATCATCGTCAGTTGATATAAATCTGTCATTAGTGTTAGGTTACGCATAATACCATATACCATTTAGGTTGCAAGCTATTCGTTGCTTGACTTTGTCTTGCTTCCCTTTTTTGATAGTTTGATTATAACAAAAATTACGCAAGCAACAAAATGTGCCGCTGCTAGTGGTGCTACAAATGCCCAACCGTTTCGGCCATCAATATAACTAGCCACTCCAGTGCTTTGAAGAAAAAACAACAGTCCTAGCCCACCAAACAGGACCATCATAAATAAGTGTGGGCTAATGTTTCGCCAAATAATACCCGTAAACAAACAAGCAATAAACACGCTTGTTATGTATAATGGATAAAGTAGCCCATAAGTAGCCGCTGTATTTATAACCAAAATTTCTACTACAAACGGAACAAGAAACATTACCGCAATCCAAAACGAAATGGAATTTTTTTGCACAATTGCACACAGTAAAAAAATACTAGCAAACACAAGCAAAATTGTCGCTGCTATCACAACCCTAATGTGCGGCATAGCATCAACTAATCCCACAAGAAGCAAAAAGGCACCACCTAATATTATAAAGCAAATTACCCCTATTCTACTGGCAAATTTTTGCCTGCGACTTAATTCTTTTATTTCTTGATTATCCATATTCCTCTATTATATGCCAAAAAAATATAAAGGTCAAGCAAGATTTTTAATTTGCTTAAGCTTTATTATCTTTAATAAATCATTATTTAGAATTTTATTAGAAAAATATAATCTAATTATAATCTGATTATAATTAGATAGATTTGTCTCGTCAGAAAATCTTGTGATATAATAAAAATATCGTTTTGCTACAATTCAATTAGCAACGAAATCAAAAAAAGGAACTTAAAAACATGAACGAACAAAGAATGTTTGAACTCGGGTTTGTTAGACCACAAACTCAACCAAGACTTTTTGACATAAAGCACTGGTCAAAAAACGAAATACAAAATGATTACATTTACTCTTTAACTGAAAAAGTAGATAATATTACTTTAGCGAGGGGTAGCTACTTACATATTGCTGCAAAATATGCCGGCTCTTTTATTTTAGAAGAAGGGGCAACACTAGAGGCACCAAATCTTATAAAATGTAATTCAATTCTACTTAAAAATGGTGCAAAAGCATGGGTACCAAACTTAGAAAAAACTGAAGAAGGCTGGTTTGCGGGTAGCGACATTAACCGTAACGGCACAGTTTTAGTAGAACAAAATTCTCTTATCTATGCCCCAAAAGCAAAAATGAAATATCGAGCTGGTCCTGGCATATTTGCTAACTAACTCAACAATTAAAAAACTAGCCTAAATATTTGGGCTAGTTTTTTAATTGGCAAAATGATTCTTTAACCGTGATAGGCTTTTTTGTAAAGCTCTACAATATCTTTAACAAGTGGATATCTTGGGTTTGCAGTTGTACATTGGTCTTCAAATGCGTGCTCTGCAAGTTTTTCAACTTTAGACATATAAGTTTTTTCGTCTATGCCACACTCTTTAACAGTCATAGGAATACCTAATTTTTTCATTAAGTCTTTAACTGCTTTTATAAGTGCATTTACTCTTTCTTGAGTGGTTTTACCAGTTAGCCCTAATCTTTTAGCAATTGTAGCATATTTTTCGTCTGCAATATACTCTGAGTATTTAGGGAAAATTGGAAATTTATCTGGTTTAGTTGCGTTGTAAGCAATAATATGAGGTAATAAAATTGCGTTTGCTCTACCGTGAGGTAAATGGAACTCGTTACCTAATTTATGTGCTAAAGAGTGGTTAATACCCAAAAACGCATTTGTAAACGCCATACCAGCAATAGCCGATGCGTTGTGCATTTTTTCTCTTGCCAAAGAATCATTTGGATTAGAGTAACTACGATATAAATAATCAAATACTATTTCAATAGCTGTCATTGCTAAACCGTTAGTATAGTCTGACGCCAAAATTGAAACATAAGCCTCTATCGCATGAGTTAGCACATCCATACCAGTATCTGCAACAATAGCCTTTGGCATAGTTTTAACAAATTGAGGGTCTACAATAGCAACATCAGGAGTTAGCTCGTAATCTGCTAGTGGATATTTCATACCCGCTTTTTTATCAGTAATAACGCTGAACGCCGTAACTTCTGAACCTGTTCCGCTTGTAGTCGGCACAGCAACAAATTGTGCTTTTTCGCCAAGTTTAGGGAACTGGAATGCTCTTTTACGAATATCTAAGAATTTTTGTCTTAGACCATCAAAACTAGTGTTTGGATGCTCGTAGAATAACCACATACCTTTAGCAGCATCAATCGCACTACCGCCACCAATTGCAATAATAACATCTGGCTTAAAAGAATTCATTGCAGCAACACCTGCATTGATAGTCTCTACAGACGGGTCTGGCTCTACATCAGAGAAAATTTCATATTGTACTTTATCGTTTCTTTTTTGCAAGTAATAAATCGCTTTATCAATAAAACCTAATGCTCTGATACCCGGGTCTGTAACAATCATTGCCCTACTAATGTTAGGCATTTTTTCTAAATACTGAATTGAATTTTCTTCAAAGAAGATTTTAGGCGGAATCTTAAACCATTGCATATTAGTTCTCCTCTTAGCGATTCTTTTTCTGTTTACAAGATTAACGCTAGATACATTCGATGTTGTAGAGTTACGGCCATAAGAACCACAACCTAAAGTTAGTGATGGAATATTAGTATTATAAATGTCGCCAATTGCACCTTGACTTGATGGTGCATTAACAATAATACGCCCAACTTTCATAGCTGTACCGTATTTTACACATAAATCGTGGTCGTCAGAATGAATAATAGCCGTATGCCCTAAACCACCTAACTCTAACATTCTTTTTGCATATTCAAAACCTTGCTTGTCGTCTTTAACCTTAAAGTAAGCTATAACCGGCATAAGAGTTTCTTTAGACAGTGGATACTTCAAGCTAGGCTCTGGAAGAGGAGCTAATAAAATTTTTGTGTTAGTAGGGACTTTTATACCAACTTGCGCTGCAATCCAACTAGCTGTTTGTCCAACAGGAACAGAGTTCATTGCATTTTTATCTTTGATATAAACATAATCTGTAACTTTTTTAACTTCGTCCGGAGTTAAGAAATGGCAATTATTTTCTTTTAGGAATTTTTCAAATTGAGGAACAACCGCTTCGTCTACGATAACACCTTGCTCTGATGCACAAATCATACCATTATCAAAAGTTTTAGAAATCATAAGGTCTGTACAAGCTCTTTTGATATTAACATTTTTGTTGATGTAGCATGGTGAATTACCCGCACCAACACCTAAAGCAGGTTTACCAGCACTATACGCTGCTTTAACCATACCGGGGCCACCGGTAGCAAGCACGAGAGCAGTACCTGGGTGATTCATAAGTTCGCCTGTTGCAGTAACTGAGGGTTGAGTTATCCATTGAATACAATTTTTAGGAGCACCCGCTTTAACAGCTGCCTCATATAAAATTCTAGCACTCTCTGCACTACAATTTTGTGCACTTGGATGGAACGCAAATACAATTGGGTTACGGGTTTTAATAGAAATTATTGCCTTAAACATTGTAGTTGAAGTTGGATTAGTAACCGGTGTAACACCTGCAATAACACCTACCGGTTCTGCTACTTCGACAAAACCCTCTAATTCGTTGTCAACTACAACACCAACCGTTTTTTGGCCTTTAATACTGTTGTAAATGTATTCGGTAGCAAAAATATTTTTGATAACTTTATCTTCAAAAACACCCCTACCTGTTTCGTCAACTGCAAACCTAGCTAGATACATATGTTTATCTAACCCTGCTATTGTCATAGCTTTTACAATTTTATCAATCTTAGCTTGGTCGTATGTTAAAAACTCTTCTAACGCTTTTTGTCCGTTAGCAACAAGTATATCAACCTCGCTCTGTCCGCTTTTAGCTATAGTCTCTTTAGCTTTTTCTGCCATTTTTTAGTTTTTCTCCTTTTCCCTTCCGAAACTTCTATACAAAATTTTAGCTTTAATATAAAAATTATCGATAAGGGCTACCTTAAACTATTTTAGTTTTTTAATTGGTTTATAATATAATATAACATTTGAAAAAATAGGTCAATTAAATAAACCCACTAAAGATATAATTCTTTTATCTTTTTGATTTAATTACACTCTTATAGTACCCTTATCAGACTATCAGTGCTTTTAATTTCTTTTAATTTTTTGATGTCCTTTATTGCAGCTTGCATAGAATGTTCTAAACTTGGATGAATTAAAAACACAAGTTCCGCGTATCCGCCTTTAGCTGCCTTTTGTACCATTTGAGCAATAGACACTTTATGCTTACCAAAAACTTCGGTAATTTTAGCCAACACACCTGGCTTATCCTCTACCGTAGCAGTTAAATAATAGCTTGAAGTAAAGTTTGAAACAACGCTGATTTTGGCATCGCTTGTAAACACTTGATTTGTTTTAGCACCATATTTTAGACACGCTACAATATCCGAGCATATCGCACTAGCTGTTGGTAATGCACCAGCACCTCTACCATAAAGCATGATATCATCAACGCTATCGCCCTTTACAAACACTGCATTAAATTCGTTTCTGACATTTGCAAGCGGATGAGTAATGGGCACAAAACAAGGATGAACTCTAACCTCTACACCTTTTTTGTTTTTCTCTGCAATTGCAAGGAGCTTGATGTTGTAACCTAAACTTTTCGCATTAGTAATATCATCGGCACTCACTTGAGTAATTCCTTCACGGTAAATATCAGTATAACTAACTGGTGCTCTAAAAGCTAGACTTGCCAAAATGCTAAGTTTATACATAGAATCAAAGCCATCTACATCTGCCGTTGGGTCAGCTTCTGCGAAACCTAACTTTTGCGCCTCTTTTAGTACATCTTTATAGCTACTTCCTTTCTCTGCCATTTTGGTCAAAATAAAGTTAGTAGTACCATTTACTATACCCATAACTTGCAAAAGGTTGTTAGCCTGCATACCTTCTTCTAACACTCTAATAATCGGAATGCCGCCAGCAACCGCCGCCTCATAGTAAAAACCAACACTGTTATCGCTAGCTGCTTTTTCAATCTCTTTTCCGTGTTTTGCAATAAGCTCTTTATTAGCACTAACAACACTTTTTTTCGCCGCCAAACATTTTAGGATAAATGTTTTAGCAGGCTCTACTCCGCCCATTGTTTCAACTACTAAATCTATAGTCGAATCACTCACGATATCGTCTATAGAATTTGTTGCAACCGTTTTAGGGACACCTCTTTTAATTACAATATCTGTGTCACGGTCAAGCACCTTCTTAACCGTAATATCTATTCCATGAGCCTTTTTTATTAAAACTGCTTCTTTAGTTAATATTTCGTAAGTGCCACCACCTACTGTGCCTATGCCTAATATTGCTATGTTTTTCTTTATTTGCATGATTTGTTTTTAGTTTTATTCCTTTTAGAATGAATTGTATTTCTATTTAACCTTGTTTTTTCTATTGTAGCAGTCTACTATTTAGTTTGCAACTATCTTCTAGGCTTTTATAATTCGTCAAGTTATTACGCTACACTCCTTATTTTTCATTTTTCTCCTTCTTTTGCCAGCTAGACTGACAATTTATCTACACAGCATATCTTTTAGTTGTAGGTAAAATTATTTGCGAACTGTTTAACTATATTATAACAGTCTTTTATTTAGTTTGCAACTATCTTTTAGTTTTTTCTAACAAGCCTTGTGAATGTTGTTCCGCAATGCTGGCAAAAACCCTCCTGTCCATCATCAAACACAATGATACTTGTGCAATACGGGCATTGATTAGCGGATAGCTTGCCAACTGCACCATTTTTTATAATCATCGACTTTGCCCTTTCTCTTGCAGTATCTAGCATCAATTTTAGGTCAAATTCGCGTGTTGCACTAACATGGGACATATGTATTATCGGGATTTTTTCAAAAGTCCTTAGCAACATTAAGTCTTTGTCCGACACCTTAACAGGTTCTCTAAAACCAAAATAATCTAACCCCGACCTGTCTCTATAAACAAAATGAATAGAGACTTTATTTCTCTTGAATATAATTTCGCGCACAGTAGCCTCGTTATTTTCTCCTTGTTGCAACATTTTTGCTTTTGTGCGAATATTAAGTAGCCAAGCCAAAAAAGCAATACTCGAAAACGACGCAAATACTATCGACAAAACAAGAAACACTATGCGCCCCGCAAAATAGTTTGTGGCTAAATACATAACTAAAAAAATAATTGCTGGCACTAAAAAAACTAGCATCGCTATGATTGTATCTCTTGCCAAAACTGTATAATAGTTGCTTCTTGAAGCATCTTGCTTAAATTTGTCTTGCTTGATTTTTTTATCCGCCATTAATTTCCCTCTCAAATGTCATTCCGCAATGATTACATTTTCCTTTGCCGTTTTTGTCAAACATAACTGAACCTGTACAGTTTTTGCATCGATTGCTGATTAGTTCCTTTTTGGGCAAGTTATCTAATTTTCGTCCTCTACTTTCCGCCCTCACTTGCCTTATCATTTGCAATAGCTCTAATTGTCTGACAAGTACTAAATCGCCAGAATGAAAAACAGGAATTCTGCCTAGCATCTTAACAATATTAACATCGGCGTTTCTTATGCTTGTAAAGCATTCAAATAAAGTTTCGGTACCGTCTTCATCTAACACATCATCCATACTAAGTTTTAGGTCAGCAAGTCCTAACATGCTCGGGGTTAGAGTATTTACTTTTGCCATAACTGCTCTACCATTTTTTGCAACTTGTTCTGTCTTAAAATAAGAAGTGCTTCTATAAAACAAAAAAATCGTAAAACAAATTACAATAGCTGTTAGCACTCCAAATAAAATAGCAAAAACAAATAGCACTGCAGTGTAATATTGCGTAACCTGCCTATCAATTACCAAAAGTACAGCAAAAACCACACCTAGTAATAAGGCTACTAATGCATATCTTTTTGCGAATCCAACATAAATACATGATAATGATTTTTGCTTACCGCTGTTTTGTTTTTCTTGATTTTCTTGCATAAATTAGTTTTTAGTTGTATTTAGATAGTAAAGATAATTCAGCCCTCTAAGTGTTAGAGTTCTATCAACCGTATCAAATACCTTGCTTTGAGTTAAGACTAAATCTGAAATTCCGCCAGTTGCAATAACTTTTGCATTTTGTCCAACTTCGGATTTTATTTTGTTTATAAGGTATTCTATTTGCCCAACATATCCCCATAAAATTCCTGACTGCATATTTTGGATTGTGTTTTTATTTACTGCCTTTTTAGGAAAGGTTAGCTCTATCTTAGGTAGCTTAGCTGCAGCTTTAGTTAGAGAATCTGTTGCAGCTTTTAGTCCAAAACTAATTGGCCCACCTAAAAATTCGCCTTTAGCATTAACCACATTAAAAGTTGTTGCTGTACCACAGTCTACCACAATGCAAGGTCCCCCATAAGTCTTAAAAGCCGCTATACTGCCTACAATTCTATCAGAACCCACTTCTTTAGGATTATCATACTTTATGTTAAGCCCACACTTAATTCCACTACCCACAATAAGCGGCGACATATTAAAATAATACTTGACCATATGTTCAATAGTATAATTTATGTTAGGGTTAACACTACTCATAATAGTGCCTTTCACTTGCTTGGGGTCTATACCCTTGCTTGCAAACATATCACGCAAAATAATCCAGTACTCGTCCCCCGTTTTTTGGGTACTAGAAGTTAGGCGAATACTCTCTAAGAGTTTATCACCCAAAAAAAGCCCTGCTTTTATATTGGTGTTTCCTATATCAAAAACTAAAATCATGTGTATCGAAAATTATTCCTCTAATTCCTTATTCGTTTCACTTAAGAGAGTTTCAGATTGATCGCCTACATTGTCATCTAAATCTGTATTTGGATTAGCATTTATTACAGGCGCAAACTCGCCCACTCTCATACCTTTTGCTACTCCTAATGATACGGGCGCTGCTATTAAATTGGCGACTGCTAGTTCTATTGCGACAAATGGTGCAATACTTGCTAGGAATGCAACATCAAAATTTCCTTCAAAATTCATAGGAAAATTTGGGTTGCCAATGCGCATTAAATAAAAACTTCCTATTACCAAAACAGTGTTTGTAAGTGTACCTATTGTGGCGGCTAAATTATAAGGCAAAATTCTGGACACTCTACCTTTTGGCTTAATGCTTGCCCTTAACGCAGAGAAAACAAATGCCGTAATTAAACCCACAAAAATTCGTGGCACAATTGCTATCCATGGTGCTGCGATAAAAGCTAGTAGCACAATGCCCGACGGCATTAAAAAAGAATACATGAGACTAACTAGTCCAAACATTAGCCCACCAATTGTTGCTATATACCATTTTTGTGTACACCCTAAAAATAGTAGCGGCACTAAAAATAAACTAACAAATGGTATCGGAGTTAGT
>Ga0123355_10004957_pt1 | contig 19376 bp, 12 predicted proteins | sample TergutEmb28metaG_3_FD_89872 | JGI IMG/M metagenome (GOLD analysis project Ga0123355, IMG submission 89872) | Embiratermes neotenicus P1 segment gut microbial communities from Petit-Saut dam, French Guiana - Emb289 P1 | ecosystem: Host-associated > Arthropoda: Insects > Digestive system > Gut ... | reverse complement strand
TTTTTTTTTTGATCACCCCTGTTTTTAAAAAAAAAGTGTCCACATCATTTTTATCAAATTTTCCCAACTTTCCCCCCCCCCCCCTTCCCCCTCAACTTCGGGCTTTGACACTATGTTTGAGGATGGTACTAAAACACCAAAGACTTGTCTCGGTACCAGTGCAATTAAGATTCTGTGGAATGGCGTGATAAATCTAGATAAGTCTTCACAAGTTGTGATTCTATGCTCTTCCAAGAGACTGTGTGGTATTCATTTTGTGCAGATCTTCCTCACTCCCAAACTGTCATGAAGAATGTGAAAAATTATCCCCCACTGAACATGCAGGTTATCCTCCACTAACTTGAAAGTCGGTCGACAGTTCCTGGCCAACAGTTCATGAATGTTTGCTGCTGTTTCCAGATTTTTAGCAGTTGACATTTTCACACATCGTGGACCTCACATTCCTCTCCAATTTTTTCAGACCATTTGTGTGACATACACAGGAGGCAGAGCTTGTCCATACCTGGTTTCAAGCATTTCACATGTTTCCTGACAATGATATATCCTCATAGGAAGGTTTTCTTTTTTCGTTTAGGGAATGACTAGCAGGTTTCCATGACATTCTTAAGACCAGGCCACATTTGATATGTAGGAGTGTAGCTCAATCTCACTCCCTCCTCTGATGATCCAGTCCATGAATCAGGTTTGGTGGAGAGGATCTCAGTGTCTTGGAGCTGGGTATGATGCCCCCTGTTGAAGCTGCCCACTGCCACTAACAATTTGTAGAGCTGTTGGGGATGGATGTGCTCTTTTAACCTCTTCTTGACGGAAAGTCCAGTCTGCCCAATGTAAACCTAGTCACACTCACAGAAAATGTACACAAACTGTTGGCAGCCTGGAATTTGGAAATGACAGCACAGCTTTAACAGTGAGCTCCAGCCCAACAACATAACCACTGAGAATGGCTTGTTCTTTAAGCAGGTCATGGAAACGTCTCATTTACTCCCTGAAGTAATGGAGAAGACTTACACATTACTCCTTCAGTTCATTCTCCTTCCTCAGTCTCTCCAGTTTGTTGTACGTTACTTCTCCTTCCTCCTGCGCTTCATATGCTCCCTTCTCCCACTGCTTTATGCCTTTTTCCTTAACTCTACAGGGCCCTACACATGATGCCCATCCCCACAGCACCTTTCCTCCTAATGCCTTGCTATGGCTTACTCAACTCCCTATTTCCATACTTAATGCAACCATTTCACCCTTAAAGATGGAAGCAGCAAGCATCTCTCAAGCGTGTGTAACAAATTACCAATAAACACTGCATTGTACCCATGAAAACTGTGTTCTATTGTCTACATTGTTTATTTGACAGAAATTGTACCAAAAAATAAAATTACACTTTCATTTTTAGGGTATACTACATACCAGAAACACTAATGCTGGTGTTGGTGTAAACCTCTTGATGTTGATATGAGAAAGCATGACAGGGAAATGACCATATCTTGCTCCAACAAAGCACATTCTGCAAACAGAAATGTGACGGAATTTAGCACAGAGTCCTTTGTGATTACCATCTGTAATTCAGACATTGCATTACAGGCTTTAACTTTCTGCATTGTGGTGCCAGCCAACGTAAACAATTAACACTGTGGTTGTAGAACTCAAACAACAAGCACTGCTTATACCAGAAGCCTCCAGTAGAAATCATATTTATTCAATTTAATTGCACCATTGATATTTTCACCACAAACACACAACATCAATGGACTGCATTGGGTCATAAGGTCTAAAGAGAGTGTATTGATTACCTGGAAGATGTCATGATGTGGACACTCAGGCCTCCAAATATAGACACAGCCACCAAAATAGGCATGATCCACGACATGACACCTAGCACAATATCTGCAAATGTCTGTGGGAAAAAGAGAAAAAAAGTAGCAACATACCCCATAGTTTATAAGACATGCTGTAAATGTGTGTGTGTGTGTGTGTGTGTGTGTGTGTATTTATGTATGGTCCAGTTGTTAGCTTAATTGGAAATTGGGGAGGTAGATGAAGAGGTGCAGGTAATGTTTGAGACAATACAGTCATAAACAGACTCTGTTATATTAAATAAATAATGGCCTATACCTGCTGTATATATAATTTGCATCTGTGCCACCAAACAAAAAAAAAAAAGCACCTACCACTGCAATGGCACCAGAAGCAATCATGGCTGTAGGTGTCAGGACAGCCAGATAAGCCACATTAGCGAAAACATAAATCAGTGTAACAAGTGGCAGGGAGATGTAGATAGCTCGAGGAAGGTTCCTGGAATACACAAAGAATAGTTAGTGACTCAGTACTAAGCCCTGAACATGGAATTAAAGTAACATTCAACTAACCATTCATTGAGACATATTGCACAAAGGAACAGCTTAGGAAATGCAAACATAATCTTGCACTACAACTCTGATAATGCCTCTAGATTTTGTGATCAATGACATAACAGCCAAAAAGTCACAATTATCTCAAAAACCAAAGATTTATAGAAAATGTACAACGGACATAAAATGTGTGCTTCGTTTTTCTATGCAACTTTTAGACACAACATTATGCCCCAATATGTGGTTTAAAGAGCTCCATGCAAGTTCAGCTGCAATGCTCATAAAAAAGTGTGAGGTCATCATATAAGGCATCCATTATTTTTGTCCAACTGTAATTAAGATTTCCATGCATCAACAAATGCTAGTAAAACTACCACAAATAAAATGTCATGGCAATTCGTTCAGCAGTCAAGTTGCTACACATGGACAGACAGACATAGTGAAGGCAATCAGTACATTTTTGTAACTTTTTGTTGCAAACACATGAAAATGTATGGACTAATAAAGTGTACAGAATGTGACACATTGAGTGTTTGAAGCCTACCACACATGCTTAAAAACAGGTACATTACAGACAAAAATTTATTTTATATGTTTTCTGCAATGTAACGTTGAGTGAAACCATACGAATCACAAGGATGGGCTCCACTACTGGTACAATTCAGAGACCAGGGCATGGGTAGGCAGGATGTTAAAGGTTAATATAATTGTGGCCTAGTACATTTAATAAGAATCTGACAATACCAGGTTGGGTCTTGCATAACTAACTCAAATGCTTGTGTCCACAGAAGAGCCATTTCTTATTGATATACGGTATTCGTTGGCATTATGATAGCATTCAGATGCCAAAATTTGCCATTTTAGGAGCATTTACATATAGTTGCAAAAAGTGCCTATTACCTTCGTCAAGTCTGTCCGTCCATCTGTCTGCACATATCAGCTCAGCTCTCACTGCGCGGATTGTCGTGAAATTTTACAAGGGACACTTTGATTAAAATGTCCCAAGAAAATCCAAATATTGGGCACTTTACATGAGGACCTAAGTACGTTTTGTTGTTGCCGGTGGCATGAAGTGCCCATAAAATCGCTCTCTTCAAATGAAATGGTTATCAGGATGTTAGGATAGCCAAGGAGGTATAAACATTACATAAGTTTTAGCTCAACAGCAGTACCAAAGAGAACACATTTTTGCATTTCCATGGCAACACTTTCAGTATTTATGTTGTTGACAGTGAGATATGTGGGTCTACAATATACAGGAAATGCCCTGTTGCGTTTCCAGGGCAATAATGTTTAGCTCAACAATAGTAAAAACTCATTGCTGCCAGAGACATAAATTTGAGTGAAATTGTATTATGCCGTTTAGGCGAGGAGGTATAAATTTCAGGCGAAAGTGCCACAATATTGTGTTACATATATACTGTGTATCTTGTAACATATCTAATTTGTAAATACACTGAAACCCACGGGAAACATCGCTGTCCGACTGCCATCACAAATTTCCACGTGTGCATTTCACTGTGTGACGCAGCATGAACATGAATAAGAAAGGGTGTAATGGAGCATGTTGTCACTGTGTTTTCATTTAATTTCAGTAATTTAAAATATTCTGTATAAAAAAATTTAGATCAATTTTGTGCTCAATTCGGTTATTTTCTGTGTGTACAGTTTTCGTCCATGGAACCATTATTTATCAAACATGTGTTCTGCATGACTGCAACATCAAAAACTGGCACATAAGGTAAGCTCCTTTCAATTCATAAAAGTATTGATATTATACATATGGTGGGTGCCATTTAAAATTTACCTCATTAAAATGCTTATGACAATTACATTGGATGCCAACTAAAAATATGAGACATGGTACTCAGTCCGTACGGGAACAACTGAGACCGAAAAAGGTAAAAACATCAAAGTATAGTAATTCAAAATCAGCATTTATGGAATAGTTCCTGCAAGTAAGGGCCAGTTGTGCGTGTAAAAGAAGTCTTGTCTTGTGTTCAAGAATGTATCAGTGTCACTAAAAAATACCTTAAAATAATGGTGAAAATGAATAATGTACTGCAGACTTTATGTGGATTAATACTCTAGTACAGAGAATGTCAATTTCAATACAAATTTACAGAAGAATGTCTTCAGGCCCATCTTATTAAGACATTCTTCCATTTAATAAGCCTAATTCATTTAATGTTCCCAGAATTTCTTAAACAGGGTTCACGCTATGGTGAGGTGGACAGTGTAGTCATTTTGTAATTCATTTATTTCTGTAATCTGTTTTTAATTTAATTCAGTTATCTTATTTGGGTTTTGTTATTTCTGTACATCTTATAGTAAATTTTATGTGGTACACATGCCCTTCTGAAACATTTATGGTCAGACCCCCATATCTTGGACAGTCCATTTTGCACACAACTCAGGGAATTGCAACCTGTGGCTTTTCAGCTTTCCAAGATGGCCAACCTGTATGGAATGACCAATAACCCATGGAGACATGAGTTCACTTTGCCCTCTGCCTCCGAAGTGGTTGGATCGACTGGGCTATATGAAGTGCGGCAGAATGATGTTTCTAGTCTCAACATCGTGGTGGTTAATGTTGACAATTCAAGGTATGACTGACGTGTTTGGTTGTAACCACATTTGGTTTGAAAAGAGCAGGATGATGTTGACATTTCAATTGGCAAAGGTGATTGCAAGTATGTACTCAAGTTTACTGGCACATGGATAGAGAAATCACAAGTCTGATACTGAAAATTCATGCAAGATTCAACAGAATAACAGGTTGGAATCGTGTCAAAATTATGAATAAAATAAACATCTGAGGCAAATGTGGGGGGGGGGGCATGTCCAATAAGCTAACAGTGATGTAATAATTTATTGTTTGGAACTTTAGGAGAGAACATCCCATTGTGTTATATGATTATAGAGCAACATGTCAAACTCAACACTATTGTCCAAAAAATTATATTACCTACATGAAGGTGCTCCATGTTTCGGCCCATAATAAGGCCATCATCAAGCAAGACTAATACGAAATATGCAAAGAAAGGTAATATTAAAATGAAAGAGGCCTCTCCCCTATGTAAATAGAGTTCATTTTTAATGAAAACGGTGTATTACAGTGTCCCCTTCAGTAGTTGCATTACTAAAAAATATTAAAATCTTTTGCATTAAAATATAAAAATGTAAATTGACTTAATCAAAAGTGGACTATCAAGTAGTCTCTTAATAGTCAATTATGATGTGGGTGGTAGGTAGGCACATTGAATTTGATTTGTTGGTTACGTTCCAAAACATCAGTTAACATGAAGTTGAACCTTCGATATAGTATCTTTCTATATAGAAAATCATTATAGGGATTGTTGTAAAATATAGAATTATATGAGAAATCTGAAATTATGAAGGTTGTACTGTATCAGGTGAAAATCAATGTGCACGTGTAGTGATTTCATGTAGGCATTTTAATTCTTGTTCTGTTTGTAGTAGATTGCAGAAAACTACTGAGAACCAAACTCTTCTGGTTTTATTATGCAGAAAGTAGTGGTAATGTCTTATTACCACTACTTGCTGCATAACAACCCAGAAGAGCGTAGTTCTCATCTACTTCATGGCAGAAGTCTGAAATCACAATTAGAGAGCTACTGTTTGAACTGGTCTTTATTTTTTGCATAATTCATGTAATTCTGGGGTATTATTGGATAAGCAGCTAAATTATACTTTGAGTATTAACTGGTTCCATGATGATGGCTGTGACTCACTGTCTTTCCTACACCTCGACATAGTGGTTAAAATTACACTTAGGAAAAGAAAAGACATAGGTAGCACTGGGAGAAAACCCTTCCTGTCATGCTATCCAGAGATGTTCCTTAGGCACTCTTGGGACACAGCAGCAAGGATATCATACTGCTTTTAGTAGAAAAAAGGGCAGTACACTTCATTCAAGATTTCAAGCTTAACTGATGTTCCTCCTTTAATGTGAAGACCAAGTTTCACAAGCATACAGAATAACAGACAAAATTATAGGTCTTTTTTAACCTCTACATTTTTTGACATCAGATATGAACACAAAATATTACAAACTAAATGGTAAAAAACATTCATTCAATTCAGACATCTTAATTTCTTCATGAAAGCAATTTTTATTTGTTAGCAACGTTTTCAAATGTTTTAATTGTACCACATTTTTAAGGATATATTATTTATCTCTGTGTAAGGATTCTACCATGCATGCTAATGAAGACACACATACACTTTGTTTCCACATGCAACCTCATTACTGGTCTGACCCAGCTTTGTTTTTCTCTATGGCATTCATAATTTAGTCTGATATATTATGGGCAGCAGCACACACTAGAAGCCTATACAGCCTTTACTAGACGTCTTATTTAAACATACAATCATGTTCTTACAAGCAAAATCTGGGCCATTAGGAATCATTCCAAAGCTAAAATTGATGGACAGATTAGCTTTGTTCATGGGAGTCCCAAGTCCCCCTACCCAATTAATTTATAGAATGGAGCCAGATAGGGAAATGTACATGCTGGTGTTCTTGAAACAAGTACTGGATGCTCCCACTGACTCTGATAAACTGTAAACTCATCATTTATATTCTTTTCTCCCAAATGTACACCTAGTATCTTCACTCCTAATCCTATCTCTAAATGTCACTTTTATGTACTCACTTTTAAACAGTACTCTCCTCATTCAAGTAGTCTTAGTGGAACTTCATACTCAGCCCAAAAACTGAACCACCATTTAAATCATTTTGTGAAGTGCACTGTAGAAAACACCAAAGTGCACTTCACATCACACAGTTATTCTTGATTTGTGGTGTCTGGGTCAAACCTGTAAACTCCCTCTCATCACCTGTGATTATTTTTGACAGAAATTGTGGGGTTTTTTCATGCCTTTGTTTAAAGTCCTAGTACATGCTGACATGACTTTCCTTCTGCTTTCCTCTCAGAACATGGGGCACATATTTCGCAGGAATGTGACACATGTTCAGATTCTGCTTCAAAATGCTCTGAATTGTTCCCAATGAAATTTCCAACATGTTAGCAGTTTCAAGCACAGTGAGTCTTTTGTCTTGAAGAATAAGTTCCTTAACTTTATCTGCATTTTCATCTCTACCATACAATCTTTTAACAATGGTTTAACATGTGAAACATCAATAATATGCATCGGCACTTTTTTTATTATCACTGAACACCAACAATTTGAAAGCTGACTGCTTTCAAAATGTGAATGTTTGGTGTTCCATTGATAAAGGAAAATATCCTGGTACATATTAGTGAGGTTTCACAATCATTTTTTTCACTCACTGACAGACTTCCTGGGCATTCATCTTCAACAGAGGTCATACCACTTTTTTAGATAACCACCCAAAAACTGTGTTCTTCCCTCTGTCTGCTGTCTGAAAGTTACTTTCAATGTTCCAAAAGTTTCCACAGAATTAGATGCACACATGCTGTTCTCTTGAGTGTGCCATTTCCAAGACATGCCAAAATCACATATGGAACAAAACATACTTGTACTTAACAAGACCTTACTCAAAAATCACACGTGCTTCAGCTTCATTCCAAACAAATGAAATTTATGGCAGCAGCGGGCAGTTCATAAACTGTTTGATTGCACCATGTATGTAATCATCAGCAAATAACATATTTTGAAAGATGCAATATTTTATGTAATGTGAAACAATTTGGTTTTAGAGCTTTCCATATTTCTAGCACTTCATTATATATATATCTGTGTGTGTGTGTGTGTAAAAAAGTAATGGGGTTAACCTAAAGTCTAGTCATAAATCCATGTTTACTTGTACAATTATATTGTGCTCTGTCAAAGTGTGTTAGTACTGTTATTCATGGTCTGTTGTGTATTTAAGTGCATTTAGTTTACTTGTGTGGGGTACACGGTGACACAGTTGGTTGAGGCACCATGCTACAAGTCAGAAGGTTGCAGGTTCAATTCCCGATGGTGTCATTGGAATTTTTCATTGACATAATCCCTCCAGCCGCACTATGGCCCTGGGGTTGACTTAGCCTCTAACAGAAATGAGTACCAGGAATATTTCCTGGGGGGTAAAGGCGGCTGGTGCATACAGCTGACAACCTTACCACCTTCATATGCCGATTGTCTTGAAATCTGGGAGCCTAAACCTCCTGGAACCCTCTGGGCCTGTCCAGGCCTATAATGGGATTGCTTTACCATTACCTTTAATTTACTTGTGACATTGTAGTTCTGAAGTATCTCCCATGTTGTTTGCAGTCTACTCAGCTTTATGTTTTATTTAGTTCATTAACACAGACATCTTGACAGCTACTGCAGACCTTTCCTATACAAGTAAGGTAAAAAACTTTTTCTGCTGCCGAGGTAGTTCTTCCTCATTCCAGATAGAATTAATAAGCTTGTGGATCTCAGAACACAATTGCACCACCTGCATGCAGGTTGATAAGTACCTGTCATTTACACCTTCCACAGCTTCTGAACAATGCTCATAACCTCAAATGGACTTGGCTCAAGTAATAATGGTCACCCAGAGATAACATGCATATGTAGAATATGAGCTGAAATATGGTCTAAGAACACAGACTAAGCACACTAAATTGACACATATGAAGAATAACTTACACATAAGGGTCTTTGAGTTCTTCTGTCATAAAATTCAAATAATTCCACCCAGAATATGAGAATATCCCAGAGCAAAAGGAGACAGCTATTTTCCCAGCATCTCCTGTTGTACCATAAAAAGGATCTTTCCAGTTTTCTGCATAGCCTGTTACATGTAGGAAAAACAGAACATGGAACGGTAATTTTACTCTACTACAGGAACAACACAGAAACAATATTCAACACCACTATCTTAAACAAACAAGGAATTTTGGATTTCTTGTATAGTTAAACAACTCCATGGTGTAGGATCCTTGAGAAGCATTCATCAGCTAGTCAAATATTCTCATTGTGTTATGGAACCCACAACTTTAGCTTCTCCCCCCCAATGTTTATTTCAACAACTGCACAACAGTGTTGCACATATAGTTATACCATACAGCTGCATTGGTTTTATATAATTTTTCCTCTGTGTCTGTATGTGTTTTTATGTTTATTTCAACAACTGCATAAGTAAATATTGTAAAATTATCATCCTGCACGGAACATGGATATTCACTTTTCATTACCTAGTTGACAAGAGCCCAGCACATGTTCCTATCCTTAGCTGCACAAATTCAGGGGATGTCCTTCAATACTACATCTTTGAGATCCAATTTAATATTATCCTGCTGGTCTCTATAAAATGTACTTGTGAATGGTTTGGCATGCCATATACTAGTTTGTGTGTGTACTTGGTAACTATTTAAATGTCCACACTAAGCCAGGACACTCAGGCCAATACAAGATACAACTGGCATTCAAATCCATCTCCTGAAGGTTATCCCCTCATCTGCACTTAGTGCTTCCAAGTAGTCTCTTTCCCTTACACTTTCCAACAAAATCCCCAATCCACAAGTATACTGATTAAATATACTTTTCATTTCATGCTTGTTGTGAATTTAAATACACAGAAGATAACACTGCACAACAGATAAATGTGTGCATATAAAGAATATGAATAAACTACAGATACATGGTATTACACTTGGAAATGTGTGATGTCATCTGTTGTGTAATAAAATATGAATGTAGTAACAGCATTAAATATATAGCTGATATAATTTCATTTCCCATGGTTTTCTTATTACATGATACCTAAAATGTGCTAAGGTTTAGCTGAATGCTTAGATAAATGAAGACCAACAGACCAGTTGAACAGTAGTTTTATTGATTTAAACATACAACTCTTTGCAAGTTAAATCACTCTCTACCTGCACATCAGGACATGAAATCCCTGAAGGTATCACTCATCTTGCAAAAGGAACCTACTGAAGACAGCAGTCTACACTTCTTCTTGTCACTGAGGACTTCCTCGCTGCAATAAACATCGGCTTCCACAACCTTAACAACTTTGGAGGATGTCTGTATTAAGGTACTCATCTAAAATCTCCAACATTGCCTCCCAATACCTGAGGAAATCCATTGGTGTGAAAGCTCATAGATTCGTATATTTTAAGACCTCAGCTGCTGCCTCTTCTCCACTTCATCATCAGGTAATTCCTCTTAGATTTTTAATTCATTCAGTTGGAACAAATCTTGAAGTCTGAGCTCTTCAATATCAGAGGACTAATCCCAAATCCAACTGATTACCCAGCTCAATAGCCACTTCCTATATTCTTTCAAACATCATCTCTTGCCACTTGAAGGACAGCTGTGACACATTCAGGCATAACATTCTACACGCAACATCAATAAAGTTGGGACTAACTTCACCCCATGTGAATGTAATACTGCTGAGTGCATTCTTAACATTCAGTTCCTATCCAAAATTCCCTTAAAGTGGGTTTGTTTATTATTCATTTAATTCCTGTGTCTCACCCAATGTTCCTTGCCGAAAATTTCCCCACCAGTGCCTCCATGTGTTCCTTGTTTACATTAGGTGAAACATGTGTTATAAATTGCACACGAGTGACATATAGAGAGATGGATATCACCACAATGGAGTTCTGCTGGACATCTCTTCAGGACAGCCAAAGTTATCAACACTGAAGCCTCATTTAGGGACTGTATTCAAGCTCCTCAGTAATTTGCACAAACTTCTCTTCAGTTCCCAGTCTTTAATTGTGCCAGGCTGTATTAATATTGCAACACCTTTATATATGTGTTACATATGTTATTCTTACTGTTGTACACAATGCTTCATGCTCAAGTCTGATAACAACTGCTCACTTATAAGTCTCAAATTTGGCAGTAATTTTAAATTTTGTTCCCAAAGTTTGGACTACTGTTGGCCATACAACATTCTCTTTTGACTTTTCTGGCAGTTGCAGGAACATAGTAAATGAAACAAATGCAGTGGAGAACTGGTCTCATAAACTCGCACAAGTCCTCCTAATAGAAGGATGCTGCTGATTGTTGGGAGGTGGCATCATGACACATAAAAGCACCAGTAACAGCTACAGAAATAATGGTGGTAAGTAATAAATGACAGGTATGAGACATGACAGACTGGTATGTTGAAGGATACTGAAGGTTCAGTGTATTCACAGCTACCCTCCATATCCAGAAATAGTATTACCTATCTACAACTTGAGAATGGGTCATGTTGTAACAACCCATTCAAGATAACATTATTAATACTTACCCATAAACAAGTAGGCAAACCCAGCAATGATGATCACAACAAGGGCAGAAATTTTAGTAAACATGAATACATTCTGTATTCGTGTTGTAAGTTTTACATCATAAGAATTAATAAAAGTTAGGAAACCTGCAACAAATACATATTACTTACTTCAGAAATATTTGTTACGTGAAACACCCATTACCATAAAAACAATTCTCTCTCCTAACAATAAAATCCAAAATTTCTGATCACTTAAACCTCATTACATGAACATTTTTCATCAATTCATAGGGTGCCAACATTTCAGTGGAACCTGTTGCTTAATTATTCTACCCTCAACATGGAAGCAGCAGGTTCTGTGGAGATATCTGCAACCAGCTAACAAACCACAATGTGTCACATCCCAGAAGATTGTAATCTTAATGTTCACCACTGAGAGAATTCCAAATTTCACAAATTTGTAGGTCAGGTTAATGCTGGTGTAGCACCTGAGCAAATCCTCAACATACAATAACACAATGAGATAATCAAGAATGATGAACAATAAAGAAAGTAGTCACACCTGCCTCAGTACATCACTTAGAAATCGCTGTTGATGCCCCGTATATTGTACTTCTATCACTTCCTCTCTGCTACTTCCCTGACAAAAATGTAGGAACTCCTTTCCCTTCCCTTTGGTGAATCTGCCACAACAGACACACTGAGACACTGCATTAGTCTAATCTGGGGCTTCCAATCAAACTGTATTCAGCCTCTGACAAACTGGTTATGAGACAAGCTGCTACATCGGAAAGGTAGGGTGACTAGGTAAATTATGTTTCACCTTGAATTCTAGGTCTCATATTGGCTTAATCCTCATCCACTATCAGGAACTATTCATTGACAAGTCAGTCTCTCATAAGATTTCCATTAACCGTGTCAAGACTAACCTTGGGGCCCACCCAGCCTCCTGTGCAATGGTACCGAGGGTCTTTCCTGAAAGTAAAGTGGCTGAGTTGTGGCAGTGACCATGACCTTGTCTAGTGCCAAGGTTAAGGGTACAGCTATACCTCTGCTCTCCCTCTGTGCCTGCATGGCATGTTACAGGGAGACCTTTACCCTTAACTTTACCTTTACCTTACATTTTAACTGGGTTCTAATTTAAGCCAAGCCATGTGGCCCTGTTATTCATCATCTTACATCAGTAAAAAGAGATGTATTAGACTGATGTGCCATTTTATTTACATCTTAAACTTTTCCATTATCACTGGGTTTCCAAGAGCATGATGGACAAGTACTGTAAATTGTTTTATAACTTATACAATAAAAAGGTGCAACACTGACTTACAGATAGTTGTTGCTGCAAGCAGTCTTACTGAACTATCTGGAACTGGGCAACTTGGAAAGAAAGGCTCAATGACATAACCAGCAAATGTAAGTGCCATGATTGCATTGGTTGTCGGCCTGAAAGAATTAAGTCAAACTTAGAAGTAAATATTACTTCATTAAAACAAACATGAAACAATCAAACACCTTTACCAACTAATGCACATAATAGGATTTCAAACTGTACATAAATTTTAAAAACGTCTACACATTTTGGCGCCAAGGTGCAATCCCCAGAGAGTCTCAAATAGAAAGGAGTACACGTAACAATACATAAATCTGGGAAGTACAGCACCTCCTTGCAGGATACAAACCAACATGCACCACTGGGACTAGATGCTCTTGGATTGCATAGGATGGACTCAGATGTTTGTATGCATGCACTGCACATAAAGTAAACAGACATTTGACCACTTGGCCTGGAACTGTCAGATTTATGATAACCACAATATCAGTACTGCTGTACTTTTATTCTTACCATTTTAAAATATATAAAATGGTAATTTAAAATATTATTGATATAATATTAACATTTTAAATGTCTTAATACTTGATACTGTACATCACAGATTGATGTAGTGCTGATTGTACTCCTTTGTATTTGTCTTCAGGGTGTTAAAATGGACTGCAGGTGCACACCCACAGATCACAAAATTTTACACTAATTCTTACTATTTTTTAAAATTCATTTGCAATTAAAATATAATAATCTATTTTAAAAATCGTATTATTTATGTGGTGTCCTATTTTTGACAGTTTCTGCGCAAACTGGTGATTGGATTTTTTTTTTGTCTATTTTTTGTGCAAATGATGTCTCAGAATAATTAGCCTCATTGTACAGGGAGTAAATATCATGCACAAGCCTTTAACACCAACTGGCATCATAGTATTATGAATAATGAATGAAGTCTTAATGCAACTTAAAACTCTGTATGGCACTTCTGCCTTCAGTTCAAGGTTTGCATGAAACACATTAGTATTAAAGGAAGAAAAAAGTATACACACAATCTTGATTGTGATATCTACTTATGGTGACTGTATTTTAATAATAAATTAATGTTATAACTATTTATGGGTACTGTCTAGTAATAGTGAGCACACTTCATTAAAACTACCAATGAACAAGCTTCTAAGGTCACCAGCCCCTCTCAATTTATCTGCTACATTTACTAAATTATAGGCCCAAAATTCAAATATTTTATTGGGTGAAGAGGGGAGTAGATTTATGATCACAACACCCCTGACAGTGGTGTAAACCTGAAATATGTAGGGTGATTAATGTATGTATCATGTTGTTGTTATAAGTTTAAATCAAATGGTTATTATGTTACATATTTATATAATCTAATAACAATGCAAGTACTTAGAATTTAATGTTAACTTACACAAAAATTAGCATGGCATCCCAGAGATAGAGGAAGGCTGGCAAAGATCCAAAGGCTTCAAATATGTAAGCGTAGTCCCCACCAGACTTGGGAATTGAGGTCCCAAGTTCAGCATAGCAGAGTGCTCCTACCATGGACAGGAGACCACACAGTATCCACACTATGATTGAGAGTCCTGGTGATCCTACTTCTTGAATAACCACAGCAGGTGAGATAAAAATGCCTGCAGACCACCATACATATATCATTGAGCACAGGAGTTTTCTTTCATAAGGTTCCCTACTTATTGGTATGTGTTGTACTTCTTTAAGAGTTTAGGGGAAAAAATAATAGTCATTGGGTTGGTACTGCCTGATATGAATATGCAATAAGTAATACAGTAAAAAATTATGATATTCATCTCCTCTGGGACTACAGGGTTGCTGGATATCACGGGTATCTGGATATTATGGTACACCTTACATGTATCTTAGTGTACCTAGCAACCTCACAGACAGACCTAACCAATTTACTGTCACTTGATGTCCTGTTCTGTGTTGCCTAATGCACTTTTTACTCCCTTTTCATCACTACTTTTGTAATACGGTGCACAGGTCTTAAAAAAAACCAAAACAACACCACTACATTGCTGTTTTAACCATCATATTGACAACACTGCTGCCAGTTGATAGAATAGTGAAATGTAATGAGCCTATTAGTTGCCAGTTAATAGAACTCCACAGATCACCCAGTACTGAATATCACAGCTTTTTCTTTTCATCCTCTCTTTTAGTTATATAATCAAGAACTTCTTACACATCTGACTGCTTACTTTATCAGCTCAATACTGTAAGAAATCTGATGTTCCCACAGCAGCACGGTGGAGCTACAGTAGCATAGCCCATACAGTGACTAAGTTACATTTGGGATGATACAGGGTTAGAATCCTGGCAGGGGCAAGAAACATTTCTTGTCCCAAAAATGTCCAGACTGGATCTAAGACCCAACCAGCCTCCTGTTCAAAGGGTATTATGGCCTCTTTCCCCAGTGGTAAAGGAATGAGAGCATGAAATTGACCGCTCACCTCTATTTAGTACTGTGATTAAGAATGAATAGAGCTGTGCCTCTCTTTCCCCCACATTCTCTCAAGATGTGCCCAGGTACACTTTAGCTTTATCCATAACTTTACCTTAAATTCAGACCATGCCACAAGGAATACGCCATATACATGCAACTTTCTTCATGCAAATATTGCAGTCTTTTAAATAAAAGCATTAATTCATAGGTCAAATACCTGAGCCAAAAATGAGTCCAGTAATAATGGCCACTCCCTCCAATAATCCTAGCTGCTTCTTCATACACACTCTTTTGTCTGAGTCTTCCATCTCACCCACAGTAAAAGCTTTTTCCACTGTAGTCTCTGAACTAGGTGAAATCAACATTGGTGTTGCAGACATAGTGGCTAATGCTGAACTTTTTAAATGCAGGTATTTGAATCCTAGAAATGCACCAACTGTGTGTATAATTCAGTGTTTATTAATATCTAATATAATATATGCTAAAGGGAAAGCAGCATTAAACTACAAATATAATCTTTCTAAATTCTATAAATCAACATAAAAATTGCAGTCGCCAATTGTGTATATCCAAAGCCCTGGCCATCATAAAAATGAAGGCCAATGACCAGTGAGCAAATACAAATGACATGGAAGTAAATATCTCACCAAAAAAAACATGTTTTCACACAAAAATAATGAAACAAATTCAACTTAACTCTAAAGTAAAAGTCAGTTATCCTGTGGCAAACAGTAGTGTAATGTAATAGTGTATTCTATTACAACACCTTCCACTATATTTAAAATCCCCCAAGGTCTTGGAATCCACATACTGGTTACTTTCTGTTTGCCTAAACTAATGAAAGAAACTACCAATCTGTATAGTACATATACAATAAGCACAATCTGAAATAAGCACTTAGGGTGTCATGTATATTACTATTTTAGTAATACTTTTGTTAATAAACATATGTGAATTTTTGAGGCGATATTTTATTTTGTTATACCATATTATGAGCATTCATTTTGCCATCAAAAAAGCTGCAAGACAGTTTTAAAACACTACTATAATCTGCATGTGAAATGTAGAAAATGTGCTAAAAAACTTAACATAGTTGGTAGCTTACACATCCACCTTCATGCCTGTTCATTTGCATGTTTATATTTTTATCTTACAACAAAATATGCTGATATGACCACCAGAAAAAAGTGCATGAAATGTACTGTCACTTCTCTGTTAGGATGGTAATTTTAATTTATTTATTTGTGGTTTATTTACTGATGATATGAGTAGCTTAGACTATACAGTGTTAAAAAGTAGGATGATACAGTCATACTATATAGCACTGAATAGTGAACAGCAGATATTAAAGAATTCCAAAAGCATGGTCACAGCTGCATTTGAGGTAGAGTCCAGTTGAAATGTGTTGGCACACAATGACACATGGGAGGGGAAGTGAAGGGGAAACTGGCGAATGGAGTGGGTAGCCCTTCACACCACCTTGGAACATGGTGTATTCAGCATTACTACTGCTGATGCGCACACCTCGTATGCCAGTAGTAAACTAAACTGATGCCCCCACCGATTTAAATGGACTCGTCCATTTCGCCAAAAGACTAAATCTGGTTTCTGCGCGTGTACCATCACATTTAAACTGGCCTCTACCACTGCCTGGAGGGAATGAAGAAAACCAAAAAAAATCTCAAGTCAGGATAGCTAGTTCCCCAGCAAAGATTAAAAAATGAATGCCTCTACACATCTGCATGAAACTTATAAAAGTTGTGTGCGATATAACTAAAAATGTGTACACAAAATTACAAGGTAAAATTATTGTTAACCCAGCCTTCATTCACACACACACACACACACACACTGTTGCATGACCACCTCAATGAAAAGTTTTCATAATGCCAAATGTTAACTTTTAAAACAAATAAGTCTAAAAAGAAAGGAAGCCTACAAGTTTCTTTGTAACATAGCAACACACTGCATCAACATAAGGTAAAATGATCTGACATAAGCAAAGTTGCCCTACTTGAAACTGTATTGAATTCAGTTGTTTTTGGTGTTAAACTGCAAATATTATTGTGCATACCATTAAGAAAATTATGCAGCTATATAAAAGTAGATTACTTTATCATAGTGTGGAGCCATAGTTTTCTGTTATTTTATTTGACCACTTTTACACTATTAACCTTTTTTTCCTCTCTCTCCCTCCACATTTAGTTGTCCTTATACATGCTTTGGTTGCTTGTTGATCTTCTTCTCATGTCTGTGACACATGTCCATGGAACTTCCCTACACAAACTCTATATAATATCAAAATGATTTACAATACCTTATACTTAGTAAGGACTATTTAAATGAACACAACTACGGCACGCTATAACATGTAAAAAAATACCTGTTTATTCACCAGGTGAATATCAACAGAAACAAATTACAAGTGGTGAACACACAAGTAGCAACGTACATTTTATGGTGTACTTCAATAGTGTCCACTTAAATATTCTATATAATGAATACAAATGATCATCATATGGTAAAGATCAATTACTAAATAGAAAGGTGAGATTCTTATACATCTACGAGTGTGGGATGAGAAAATATGAACTCCATTTCATTGACTTAGGATATAGCCAACAGCACTTCAGGTTTGGGGTTTTGAACTTTCAAAGCTTATTAAAATGAAGCTACTTTAAATTATTAGTCATGCATGGTCTTTCTGCTTTTATTCACTTGCATTATTTTTGGACAGCAAGCAATCGGTGAATGTACTGATGCACAAAAATCTGGACATTAATTTGTGCAGATACTTTTCTGTGCATCCTTCAACATAAAATATAAAGCCCCGGGGAGGAACTATGAAGTTTGAGATCACAGTCTTCTGAGATACGACGCTTTATAATCTGACAGATGGGCACAAATGTGTCGAAAGAATCTGATGCCTCTATCTTAATTATAGTCGTCTCCTGCCATGAGAACGTACACAACGTGTTCCTCCGAAACCTGATATCTCTCAGGCTACATCGTGTCATATCCAAAACGACCATAATAGGCATATACACCGCCGTGAGAACCTCACATCTTGTAGTATCACTCTGGTCCAAATAAAAGAACTTTAATTTCATCTTCAAAACCGTATTGAAATTTCTGTCGCATTTTCTGTGCCCAACGAACTTTCAGCCAGTGATGCAAATTGCACTATATTATTACGAGATTTGTAAGTTAAATACACGAAATGGCTACAGAATATTTATCCTACAACTCGGCTTATGGAAATCCACGTGGCTTTTCAAAATTAACTGAGGGTGATGTAATCCCATTCTGGAAGTACAGGACATGCGCACAACATACTGTACACTTTACTTTGTAAAATATAACATGCAGTTTCAGTTCTACTAACACGTATAATTTTTTTTTTTTGGTTACATCGAAGTCTTCACAACGTTCATAACCAACAAACTTATATCCATACCGCCACAGATGGACAACGTAACTGTGTCGTTCGCGAACGAACCGATTTAGTTCACGGGCTCTCGGATCGCTTGCTCGTGCCGTGCCAGTTCCTTCAATTTCATTCTATTCCTGGAATGAAAATCAGTCGGCCCTCTCTGACAAATTGGATCGTGTGCGATCCAGGCCGAGATCCACGTCATTTTACATTTTCAGCAAAAGCCTAGTTGGTGGCACCTCGAAGCCTACGACATGTGGCAGTCTCACGAAGTTGTTGATAAAAATTCACGTCTTGTGTCATGCGTAGGAGTCTTCTTGGCCTATCCTGATGATAATGGCAGCTAGCTCTTTCGACACATCAATGAATACGAAACTATCCACACGGCGTCTATTCGCAGAAAACTTACATGATCTGTAACTTATTCAAGCTCATGGTTGTATTTGCTTCCAGTGGCTTAGCTACCGATGATTTTTTTACGCCCAGGGCGATCAATAACAGTGGCGTAACCAGGAATTTTGTTCGGGGGGGAGGGGGGGGGGGTTCAACAAATTCGGTTGAGGACAGAGGACTGGGGGCGG
>Ga0123355_10004956_pt1 | contig 19377 bp, 15 predicted proteins | sample TergutEmb28metaG_3_FD_89872 | JGI IMG/M metagenome (GOLD analysis project Ga0123355, IMG submission 89872) | Embiratermes neotenicus P1 segment gut microbial communities from Petit-Saut dam, French Guiana - Emb289 P1 | ecosystem: Host-associated > Arthropoda: Insects > Digestive system > Gut ... | reverse complement strand
TAGTTTTTTGGAAAAAACAAGTCATTCACATTATCATAAAGCATCATCTTAGCGTATTTTTTAGCCTCGTCCAATGTGCAATAGCCGTCTGCAACCCTTGTAGACAGCACGTGGGCGAGGTTTTCTTTTGCCATTTGCAAATGGCCATAAACGCCTTCTACAAAAATATAGTCGCCGCCAAAGCCTAGTATTTTGTTAATGGGTACCGCGTCCAGCCATTCCATTAGCATGTTGTGTACGTGATAATGCGAGATTATGTGCAGCCAGCACATGTCAATATACACATTTGGGAACATTTTTGCCATAGCAGAAAGTTCGCCGCCATAAGGGTAGCCGCCGTGCATTAGCGCGAAGTTTACATTCGGGTTTTCGGATATTAAAGTGGACAGCAGCGATGGATTTGCGTTGCGGATAAAGTTACCGTTGCCTTCCAGCAAGCCGGTGTGGATTTGGAACACCAGTTTGTGCTTTGCCGCTAACTCCGCAACCCTGTACATAAGGTAGTCTTGCAATGTTTTTGCGTCTTGTTTGGTGAAATCGTTATACAAAATACGCTGTAGCGCGGCGGCGGCATCTGCGGCAGATGTGACCTGATAATCCAAACTGCGGTCGTATGCCAATGCCGATTTATACGCGATAATCCCGCGTTTTTTATATATTTGCGTGCGAGTTTCCATAAGTTGCTCGATGTCGGCTAGGCTCTTTAGTTCGGTACCATACCTTTGCTCCAGTTCTTTGACATCTTTTGGGCTGTTTATGAAAATTATGTTGTCTAAGCGAACCGCCAGCGGGTAAAAATCATCTTTGTCCGGCACATCTTCCCACCACTGGTCCCACACGCAGTATTTTATGTTGCATTTTTCTTCCAAGATTTTTTTGTATAGGCCGGGTTTATTTTCTTCTACCATACGCGCACTTAATATAGGCAGAGTTTCTGCCGTAATTTCTTCCGCGCCGTATAAATCTTTGGCGGCAATTTTTAATGCGCGACAATATGTTGTGTTGTTTGCCTTTTCCCAATATGGCATGAAAATGGCAATTTTTTCGTTCAGCGGTGTGCTTTGGCCGCATAATTTTTCCATTTGTGCCGCAGGCATACCGGCAGAAACTAAGTCACTGCTGGCGTACTGAGTCATTGTGATTGTGAAAAAATCAATAGGGTCGCCCACGCGCATTCTTTCCAGCATTAAATGCTCGTGCGTGTCTGCGACTGGCATTTTGTTAATCGCGGTGATTAGTTCTTGGAAAATTGAATTTTTTGTCATTATTTTCAAATCCTTTCGCTTTTTTTGAATTATACATGCGCGGTGTGGTTTTCACAATAAAAACAAAAATCAACTGGTACGATTTTCGTACCAGTTGATTTTTGTTTTGTGGCTATCACTTCCGATAAGTGATATAATCAAAAAAAATGAAAAGGATGTGCAAAATGGAATTTAAAATTTGTATTATTGGCTGTGGCTGGATGTCGATTACCGGACATGGCCCCGCTTGTAAGCATTATGAAACGCTTCACGCAAACACAAAAGTGGTGGCTTGTTGCGACATTGCAGAGGACACGGCAAAGACATATGCCGAGCAAATTGGCATACCTAACTATTACACAGACATTGACATCATGATTGATACCGAAAAGCCAGACGCTGTATGCCTTATTGTGCCAGTACATTTAACAGCGGAACTAACATGTAAAATCCTTGCAAAGGGCTACCCTCTTATTGTGGAAAAACCGCCCGGCGCAACCCCGGACGAAACCCGCAAAATGATTGAAGCCGCAAAGGGTATACCAAATGTGGTTTCATTCAACAGACGCTACATGCCGCTTGTAAAAAAAGCCGTGGCTATGATTAGCGAGTGGGGCGGCCCCAGCTGTATCATGGACATAAATTACCGCATGGTGCGCTACGACCGCCGCGACCCAGACTTTTCTAGCACAGCGATACATGGCATAGACCTAGTGCGACATATTGCCGGTTGCGACTACAAAACCGTAGACTTCCGTCACAAAAGTGTGCCTCAATTTGGCGAAACCGTAATGAACCATTTTTTACATGGTGAAATGGAAAACGGTATTTTCGTTAACCTAGAATTTCTCCCCGTTTCCGGCGTTGTTACCGAAAGGCTTGAGATTAACACCCACTACGGCATGATTTCGCTGTATTTACCGGTTGGCCTCGGCAGTTATGATGCACCCGGCAAGCTTGTGCATTTTGCAGAAAATAAAGTAGCAACAGAAATCTGCGGGAATGCAGATGACAGCAGCTTTTTGCAGGGTGGCTTCTATGACGAAAATGCAGATTTCTTCAATGATTTGCGGCAGGGCAAAACGCCTGTCGGCGATATTGCGAGCGGTTTGCAGCCTGTGGAAATTGCGGAATGCGTTAAAAATAGGCAGGCAAAGTACAGTAAGTAGATGGCTGTAGGGGACGCTAACGTTAATATGGGGCTGCCTCGCTAAGCAATTCACATCAATGCTTAACGAGGCAGCCCCATTTTTTTAAGTTTTTGTCGCTAAAAAAACTAAAATTCATACGCGCCAATGTCTATTGCGCCGCCTGTTATTGTTCTTGGCCTTACTCCGCCAGAGCCGTCGTACATATATCCGGGCGTGAGGTCAATTGTAGGTGCAAAACCATGTTTGAAAGCCAGCGCATTTGCATCAACACCTTGATTGATGATAAATTCCCGCGCGGCGGCAGTGTTTGCAATATTTGCATTCCCTCGTGCGCGGTCAACAAAAATATTTGGTGTTTCATCCGGGGCACCGGTGAAGAAGTTGTTTTCTATAACCACTTTGGAGATGCGGCCTTCCGGAAAGCGGATGTCTATGTCTTCCTTAGTTCCGGGGAATATATTATTTACAATAAACAATTCTAGGTCCTCGGCATGGTTTATGTCAGCAGGTGCCGGAGGAAATATCCTAATAGAGGTACTGTCCGGATTGTCTGAAATAAATGTGTTGTTGACTATATATATCTTGCGCCCACGATTGCGGGCTCCGTTGAATGCAGAGATATTTTCGGCCCCTATGTCGATGGCATTGGCTCCACTGCCTGCTTTGGAATAAAATACATTGCCGATTATATATGCGTTTCCACTTTCGGCAAATTCAAGCAGGCGAGATGAGCCGTGGGTGGCTTCTGGGGTGTCGTCGGCGAAACGGTTGTATTTTATTATAGCGTTTTCTGTGCGGGTTTTTAACAAATGCCCACAAATGCCATGGTCGGTAAGCTTCTTTGAATGAGTATATGAATTTTTAAATTCAAGGGACCGGGCTTCGATATATATGTTGTGGCCATGGAATGACCCTCTGACATCGCCCCTCATGCCGCCGTTGTGGACTTCCACATGTTCCATAACCACGTCAATTCCCCAATGCCGGAAAACCTGTAAGGGTATTTCGGCGTGGTGGATGTAGAGGTTCCTATAGGTTACGGTTCCAATAAAGTCGATGGCTGCAAGTGCCGCGCCGTTTCCGGTGTTGTTTACGGCACCTGCAATTTCAAAATTATCAATCACGATACCCGGGGCTTGGATGCGCCATATCGCGCCACCATTTGCGTCCAGCATAGCCCTAGTTTGCGAATGGACACTGCTTGGGGCATTCCAGATTTCGCCGGGAACTTCATAGGGGAGTTCCATTTTCGGACGCCCATTGAAACCTTTGATAGTTAGATTAGCCTTTGTAAAAGACATAACTGCGTCAAGGCCAAAATATACACCGTCAGCGTCTATCATGATGGTATCGCCGGGGATAGCCGCTTCATGAGCGGCCCTAATTGACCGATATTGCTGACGGGGGCCTACAAGTAGTATCCCGTTTTCGGGTCTGGTTTGATCTATTACATGGTTCATTTTTCTGCAACTCACTTTCCAGAAACCGTAATCCCATCAAAACAACACCATGGCAAAACAGACACACCATCCACATGCCGTTCCTTTGAAATGGCCGTGATATTTTTGAGCGCGTCCAGTATATTAAATGAAACCATAGTCTCGCCTAAGGCGTCAGTAACTTGGCCGTTTTCAATCATAAAGCTGTTTTTCGCGATGCCGGAAATATCACCACTTGGCCCGGGCGACGCGCCGGAGAAACGGCCCAGCAGTATGCCGCGGTCAACGCCTTTAATCATATCGGCAAGGGGGGTATCCCCTGGGTTAACTTCGATACTTTCGGCAGAATTTAGGCCGCGTGGTTTTGCGGTTTTATTCGCGCCGTACAGCGACAGGGCAAATGATTTCAAAACACCGTCGCGGATAAAGTCAAAATTTTGAGCCGCAAAGCCATCTTGGGTGTAGCGTTCGCCATTTACAATAAATGGGTTAAGCGGCGAGGCGGAAAATATTAGTTTAGAACTTGCAACGACTTCTCCCAGCGCGTCTTTCCAGCGGCTGGTGCCGGGTATCATCACAAAATCGCTCAAAAAGCTTTCGAGAAGGGTATGCCAAATCATGTCTGTGCAAGTTGGGGCGACGATGACTTTGCCTTCAAATTTGCCGTTTACCATGCGTGTGTTTAGGGATTTTACAGAGCCTGCCAAAAGCGAACGTTGCAAGCCCATGTCCATAAACGCCGTGTCAAGCGTTTGCAACTGCGCCCCGTAAAAGTTAAATGACGATGACGCTTCGCCATCTTTTGCAGAGAAACTGCTGCCAAAATCATAATATTCCGTAAAATTGGTAAACTCCGCGCCTGCGCTGTTTACATATGAATGTCTAAAGCTGTTGAACCGCGAATTTACGCCTTCCAGAATGATTTTTGGAAACTCGTCACCGGTTTGCTGTACAAACTCCTTTGTTCGAGTGAAAAGCTTATCCATATCTGCGCCGCCAATGCTTTGGTCAAAATTTTTGTTTTCGACTTTGGGCGCAATGTCCTCTGCTTCGTCCGCAGTGGCGGATTTTGCCAGTGATATACAGTCCTGCACGGCTTGGTCTATGGCGGCTTTGTCCAATTTATTTGTTGTGGCAACGCCTTTTTTATTGTCTATAAGCGCGGTTAGGGTTAGGCTGTCGTCAAACAAAGTGCGCAGTAGCGAGAATTTGTTAGCCTCTACGTTTAGCTCGTCTGTGCGGCCTTGGTGTGCGCGGCAGGCGGCTTTTTGCGCGCCCGCTTTTTTAAATGCGTCCAATGCGTATTCGGTTGCGTGATTTAATTGCATACTATCTACCTCCTATGCTAATATCGCAGCGCACGGCGGGGCCGCCGTCGGCAGTGGTCATAAGTTGCTTTTTGCCGCAGAAGCCGGCGCAACCCCAGTGCATATCGTCCGATAGCATGTCTACCGTTTTCAGCATTTCGAATGCAAGGCCGGAAATTGTTGTTTCTTTAATAGCACGGCCCAGTTTTCCGTTTTTGATTTCGTAGCCTTCTTCCACAGAGAACATGAACTCGCCCGTGGTATCGGCTTGGCCGTTGCCGGTTTTGACTAGGAAATATCCGTCGTCTATGCTGGCAATCATGTCGTCAAGCTTGCTTGTGCCGGGCAAAATTGCTGTGTTGCGCATACGTATTAGCGGCTCGTCGCTGAATTCGAATGCGCGGGCGTTGCCTTGGGGCTTTACGCCAAACTGCCGCGCCGTTTCCCTATTGTGCATAAAGCCTGTAAGGATGCCGTTTTCGATAAGGGTTACGTCCTCTGCAACGGTGCCTTCGTCGTCTACGTACACGGGCAGCGGCACTGTTTTGCCAAGGGCGGTGTGGGCGAAGTCTACCATAGTCACTAGTTCGCTTGCGACTTGCTTGCCCATGTTATTTGCCGCTACAGAGCCGCCAAGCACAATGTCGGCCTCTACTGTGTGGCCAATTGCTTCGTGGGCCAGCATCCCCGCAAGTTCCGGGTGAAGGACGCATTTTGCAAGGCCGGCGGTTGTGTATATGCCTTCGCGTTTCTTCATTATAGATTCGTACAGCTTGTCAATTTCGTGTTCATATTGCGCCGGGTCGGTAAAAAGTTCGTCGAAACGGCCAAAGCCACCCAGCGGATGGAATAGCTCTACCGGTACACCGTCGCTTGTATCTGCCGTCATGAAAACATAAACAAGACTGCGTGGCTGAAAGGAGTGGCTGTCTGTGCCGTCGCTTACAACCAGCAGTTTTTCGATGTCCAGCAAACGGGCTGTTACCATGCGGCTGGATAAGTTTTTGCATTTCTGCACAACAAGGTCGTCAAGTGCTTTTACAAAGTCTATAATTTGGCTTTGATTTATTGGGTCGCCGGGGATGGTTTTTAGGCCAATTTTGCCTGCTGGCAGGCTTGGAAGTGCCGGTTTGCCCGCGTTTACGCGCTTGTCCATGAATATGGCATTGTCTGTGGCGGCGGTTAGTACATTTTTGACCGCGTCATGGGAATACTCTGCGCCGGACGCAAAACCGAATGTGCCGCCGCGGTATACACGGGCGGATACGCCGCCTTCGCTGGTTTGTTCGTTGGCGGTCATGTTGCCGGACAAGAGTGTTACTTTGCGTGTAGAGTTTTGTTGGGCGCGTAGTTCGGTATGGTCTTTGAAGTTTTGTTTATGGGTGGTTAGTAGGTCTTGTAGCATGGGGTAACTCCTTTCTACAGTTCTGGCAACACAATCTCAACCTCACGGCCAAGTTGCGACGAGCGATAAATCCCATCACAAATTGCTTGGTTGTAAACAGATTCTATCAGCGGAATTGGCGCAGTACCACCTTCATTTATAGCATCACAAAAGGCCTTAACCTTACTATAAAATCTATCATCGGACGGGGTGCGAAGTGGTATATTTGTCTCGCAAAGCTGGCCTTCAATATCATTGAACATGGTAATTGGCCCAATTGTGCCGTCCCACGCGCCGCCCCAGCCTGTGCCTACGCCGGCGGGTTCAATTTTCAACCCTGCATCTTTACCAAAGAACATTGTATCGCCCATTTTGTCCATGTGCATTGCCCATGACATTCTAAAGTCTAGCGCGATATTGCCCTCTAAACGGATCAACGCAACAGAAAAATCATCCACGGTAAAATGCTCTGCTTCGCTAAAATATTTTGGATTTTTGCCAAAATGGTCTGTTGCGAAGGCAGATACAGTAAGGGGCTTGGGATAGCCTATGGCGGAAAGCACCATGTCAAGGGAATAACATCCTATGTCTGCAAGTGCGCCTACGCCGGATAACTCTTTGCGCACAAATGTGCCACCCGGTATGCCGCGTCTGCGCCCGCCACCTGTTTGAATGTAGTAAATATCGCCCAACACTCCGCTACCAACAATGTCGCGCACCAAGTCCATGTTGGGGTCATAGCGCGGCTGGAAGCCTATGGTCAAAATTTTGCCAGCTTCTTTTGATTTTTTGTACATAGCCAGCGCATCTTCCAAAGTTACGGACATTGGTTTTTCGCAAAGTACATGCACGCCCGCTTCAAGTGCAGCAATTGTACATTCTGCGTGGGTTGTGTTGTATGTGCAAACGCTTACAGCGTCAAGACCAAGCGCAAGCAAGTCTTCGTTGTTGTCAAATGCCTTTGCGTTTGTTAGCCCCGCCTTGTCAAAAAAAGCGCGCGCCTTACCCGGTACTATGTCGGAACCGCCGACGATTTCTACCTCGTCCTCCATGCGCATGTACGATTTCAAGTGCGCATTTGCAATGCCGCCCGTGCCAATGATGCCAATTCTCAATTTTTTTGCCATTTTAATTGTCTCCCTTCGGTTTTTGTTGACGTAAGTATGCTTTAAATATTAGAATATGTCAAAGAATTGTGAAATTACAATTTTTAAATTCAACTGGTACGAAAATCGTACCAGTTGAATTTGAAATTTAAATGGAGGAACCAAAATGTCAAAATACGAATTCACAGCAGTAGAAAAAAAGTGGCGCGCAAAATGGGACGCCACCCCCGTACAACAAAACACAGAAAACAAGCCAAAATACTACTGCTTGGACATGTTCCCATATCCGTCCGGCACAGCCCTGCACGTAGGCCACTGGCGCGGATACGTACTAACCGACGTACTTAGCCGCTACAAAATACTGCAAGGCTATCACGTACTGCACCCCATGGGTTGGGACGCTTTTGGCCTTGCTGCGGAAACTAATGCTATAAAAAAGAAGATGCACCCTGCCATATCCACTGCGGAAAATGTGGCAAGCATGAAGCGGCAACTCAAAGAAATGAGTACAATTTACGATTGGAATTATGAAATTAACACAACAGACCCGGACTACTACAAATGGACGCAGTGGATTTTTGCCAGAATGTTTGAGCGCGGCCTTGCCTATGAGCAAGAGATGCCGCTTAACTGGTGTCCAACCTGCAAAGTTGTACTGGCAAACGAAGAGGCTGTTGGCGGCGTGTGTGAACGCTGCAAAAACCCTTCTACCAAAAAGAACCTACGCCAATGGATGCTAAAAATAACCGCCTATGCCGAGCGTCTGCTGAATGATTTAGATGGGCTAAATTGGCCAGACAAAGTCAAAAAGATGCAAGCGGACTGGATTGGCAAAAGCCATGGCGCGGAAATTGATTTTGCGGTAGCGGATATGCCCGGCACAATTTTAAAAGCATACACCACCCGCCCAGATACTCTTTTTGGCGCAACATTTATGGTGCTTGCGCCGGAACACGAGCTTGTATCAACTTTGGCCACAGCCGAGCAGTGCGAAGCTGTGGACGAATACGTCAAAAAATCTGCCTCACGTTCTTCTGTAGACCGCATGGCAAGCAAGGAAAAAACAGGCGTTTTCACAGGCCGGTATGCTGTAAACCCCGCAACCGGCAGGGCAGATATGCCAATTTGGATTGCGGACTATGTTCTTGCCGACTATGGAACGGGCATGATTATGTGCGTACCCGGCCACGACGAGCGTGACTTTGAGTTTGCCAAAAAGTTCGACCTTCCTATAGTAGAAGTAATTTCCCAAAGTGGCGTGGCACAGGAAAATGGCTTGGAAGAAGCCTACACCGGCGACGGAGTGCTTGTTAATTCTGCCGAGTACAATGGGCTAAGTGTCGCGGACGCAAAGGAAGCAATAACCAAATACTTAGGCAGCAAAGGCATGGGCAAACAGACCGTTAACTATAAACTGCGCGACTGGGTTTTCTCCCGTCAGCGTTATTGGGGCGAGCCTATTCCAATTATTCATTGCGAAGCTTGCGGACCAGTGCTTGTTCCCGATAGCGACTTGCCTGTGAAATTACCGGAAATAGAAAGCTATCAACCTACAGATACCGGTGAATCTCCACTTGCGCTGGTAGATGAATGGGTCAACACCACATGTCCAAAATGCAAAAAGCCCGCCCAGCGCGAAACCAATACAATGCCGCAATGGGCTGGTTCAAGCTGGTATTTTTTACGCTATCCAGATGTTAATAATAGCGAGGCATTGGTAAGCCAAGAAGCTCAAAAAAAATGGCTGCCCGTGGATTACTATGTAGGTGGAGTAGAGCACGCGGTTCTTCATTTGTTGTACGCACGCTTTTACACTAAATTTTTGTTCGATATAGGCTCAGTGGAATTCGAAGAGCCTTTCACCACCCTGTTCAATATCGGCATGGTCAATTATAAAGGAAAGAAAATGTCCAAAGGCGAGGGCTACGGTGTTTCCCCGGACGATGTTTTGCCTAAATATGGCTGTGACGTGTTGCGGATGTACGAAATGTTTATAAGCCCGCCGGAACTTGACTGCGAATGGGACGACAGCGGCATAGACGGCGTGTATCGCTTCCTTAATAAGCTATGGCGGCTACTAGAACCTTCATTAGCAAACCCGGCAAAGCCAACGGAAGAAACGGAACGCCTGCGCCATCGCTTGATTCACGACATTACAACCCGCTTGGAAAACTTGTCCCTTAACACCGTGGTAAGCGGGTTTATGGAGCATACCAACAGTTTGCAGTCTTTGGCAAAGCAAACAGGCGGCGTGGATAAGGCTACAATTGAAACTTTGGCGGTACTACTATCCCCATTCGCGCCGCATATGGCAGAAGAAATTTGGGAAGGTTTGGGTAATACGAACACAGTGTTTGCGCAAGCATGGCCAAAATGGGACGACGCCATGCTAAAAAGCGATACAATAGAAATCGCGTTGCAGATAAATGGCAAACTGCGTGGCAATATGGACATCCCTGCCCAGCTTGACAAAGACAGCGTAATTGCCCAAGCCCAGCAGCAACTTGCAGATAAACTTAGCGGCGTGGAAATTGTAAAAAGCATATATGTACCCGGCCGCATTGTTAATTTTGTGGTGAAGTAAGAGTCTTGTCATTCCGGGTTTCGATTCTGTCATTGCGGGCTTGAGTTCTGTCATTGCGGGCTTGACCCGCAATCTTCTTCTGGAGGTTTTATGAACATTTTCTACCAACGCATCTACGCTGTTGTAAAACACATCCCCTTGGGGAAAGTAGCATCCTACGGCAAAATAGCCGCTTCGCTAGACCGCCCCCGTGCCTCACGCGAGGTTGGCCGCGCAATGCGCTGTTGCCCGGCAGATGACATACCTTGGCAACGCGTGGTTATGGCAGACGGCAGTATTGCCGGCGGCGGCTATGCCGAAGAGCGAAAAGAATTGTTGACCGCCGAAGGCGTGGAGTTTTTACCCGATGGTAGGGTGGATATGAAACGCTGTAGCATGGACCCTGTTGAGCTGGATATTATTGCGCAGGTGGTGTGCGGCGAAATTCAAAGTGAAACGTAAAAAAACAAGGCTGTTGCAAGCGCATTTTATGCGTTATGCAACAGCCTTTGCTTTTAATTATGCCCACTACATTCAATCGGAAAAAGCGTCCTCAAAATCTAGCATCAGTGTGCCTGCTGGCATATCTCGTCTACTTTTGCAAGAATTTGTCTCAATTTGGCGGTATTTAGTTATTTTAATACCGCTTTAATATGAACACTTTTAGGCGCGTGTTGTTTATATGCATCTGCAACATGTGCCAGTTCTAATCCTGTTTCATTTTCAATCTTCTTATGCACCTCTGTAATGGCACAAAGACGTTGCGCTTTGGTCATCTTTCTAAAGCTAACTTCGAGCTCAGAAGTATACATAATTACCTTTTCTTTCAAGTTTTCAGCTTCTTCCGGGCTTAGCTCTCTCAATGTTGTACAAGACTCTTTCGCTTCCGTTTTAGCTTTCATAGAACGGAAGATGTGTCTTGGTGCATATTTTTCAAATGCCATTTTAGCAGATTCAAAATCTAATCCAGTTTTTTTAGCAATATTTTTTTGAATCTCCAGAACGGCATGGTTTCCTTGTTCTGCGGTCATTTTATGAATGTTTTTATTTAACCCTGAGGTTGCTTTGTGTATGATTTTTTCCAATTTTTTTTGCTCTTTTTCTTTTGTTGCGCGCTCTTTTGCAAGCTTTTTTAGCATTTTTGCTGTGCTTGAAGCTGCATTTTCGGGGGAGTGCTTTTTGCTTTTTCGCCTGTCAAGCGCAACTGCAATGCAAATCATGATACCAGAAATAATTACCGTGGAAACAACCATCACAATACCTATTGTAGCTTCGTATGATGTTCCGGGAATTATCATCACAATTCCAACTATAAAGCACATGCTAAGTATTATGCCTAGTAATGCTATCGGAAATAATTTCATGAACTCTGCAAGCGATACACTTGACCCAGATGTTGAAGCAGATTTCTGGCTAAATTGGGCACATGCTTCACGGTTGTGCCAAGTAGATGGTCTGGCATAGCACGTATATGGCGGCATCCCAGATTGTCCGCCAGTAAACATTAGATGTCCACATTCTCCACACGTCTTTTTTGTCATACTATTTCACCTCTGAAATTATCAACGTCTCCGTAACTTCTACCCACCCAAATAAGCCTTCCTTACAGCATCGTTCTCCCGCAGTGCTTGCGCACTATCCTCCAAAACAATACGCCCTGTTTCCAGTACATACCCTCGGTCGGCAATGTTTAGTGCCATATGCGCATTCTGCTCTACCAGCAAAATAGTAACGCCGGCATTGTTCAAACTCTGTATCATTTCAAAAATTTGCTCTACCAACAGCGGCGCAAGCCCCATAGACGGCTCGTCCAGCATCAGCAGTTTTGGGCGCGACATCATTGCCCGCCCCATAGCAAGCATTTGTTGTTCGCCGCCAGAAAGGGTGCCTGCTGCTTGTTTGCGGCGTTCTTGCAAACGTGGGAAATGCTCAAATATTTGCTGCACGCGCTTGCCCATTTTACTGCCGGGCTGGGTATAGTGGCCCATTTCCAAGTTCTCTTGCACAGACATTTGTGCAAATACACGACGGCCTTCCGGTACTTGCGCTAGGCCGCGTTTTACTATGTTGTGCGGCACAATTTGGCCAATATTTTCTCCGGCGAAGGTGACAGCCCCGGTTTTGCTTCGCAAAATGCCGGAAATTGTTTTGAGAATAGTGCTTTTTCCCGCACCGTTGGCACCAATTAATGTAACAATTTCGCCGTCGGCAACTTTAAAACTTACGTCTTTTACTGCATGGATGTTACCGTAATACACGTTTATATCTTTGACATCAAGCATGAGTGGCACCTCCCAAATATGCTTCAATTACTTTTGGGTTGTTTTGAACTTCGGCCGGGGTGCCTTTGGCTATAAGACGCCCGTAGTTAAGCACGGCAATTCCTTCGCAAATGCCCATTACCAGTTTCATATCATGCTCAATAAGCAAAATTGCAATTTTAAATTGTTTGTGAATTTTTTGGATGGTGTTCATTAGCTCATCTGTTTCAGCAGGGTTCATGCCTGCGGCAGGCTCGTCTAATAGAAGCACACGCGGGTGAGTCGCCAATGCGCGTACAATTTCCAGCCGCCGTTTTGAGCCATAGGGTAAACTGCCCGCTACATAGTTCGCCATGTGCTGCATGTCAAATATCGAGAGTAAATCCAGTGCGCGGGCGCGGGCGTCACGTTCTGCCCGCCAAAACTGCGGCAGGCGTAAAATGGCCGTCGGTAGCGAGTAGTCAAACTCGTTGTGCAACCCCAGCAACACATTTTCCAAAACCGTCATTTTATCAAATAGGCGAATATTTTGAAATGTGCGAGCCAGCCCGGCCTTGTTGGCGCGGATGGTGTTCATATGTTTTGTGTCCTTGCCCGCAAGCAAAATCTTGCCGCGAGATGGTTGGTACACTTTAGTTAGCAGATTAAAAATAGTGGTTTTCCCGGCACCGTTGGGGCCAATTAGGCCGCAAATTTCTGTTGGGCCAATGGCGATATTAAAATCGTCTACGGCGGTAAGGCCGCCAAAGTCAATGCCAAGCCCAACACATTCCAATACAGGAAGCTGATACTGGTCGCGGGTGGGGATTAGAGGTGTACGTGGGTCACGCGTCATTGGTTTTACCTGCCTTCCCAGCCCTAAAGCGGTTTACAAGCTTTTCGATAATACGTGAAAGCGAGAAATCGTAGTTGCCCATTAGCCCGGTTGGTTTAAAAATCATGACGATAATTAGCATAAGTGCAAAAATAATCATGCGGTACTGGTTTAAAAACTGCATGAGAAGCGGCAGGCTTGTTAAAATAGAAGCAGAGATAACGCTGCCAATCATAGAGCCCATGCCGCCCAGCACTACCATCATTAAAATGTTAATACTTAGCATAAAGTCGAAGCTTCCCGGTGTTAAAATTGTAAAATTGCCTGCAAAAAGCGCGCCTGCAATGCCCGCAAAAAATGCAGATACCACAAACGCCATAACTTTGTAATAGGTCGTGTTTATACCGCAGCTTTCTGCCGCAATTTCATTGTCGCGAATGGATAAAATTGCCCGACCGTGGCGGCTTTTCATAAGCACATGGATAACCGCAATGGTTATAATCACAAATACATACACCACTAGGAACGTGGAATAACGCGGCAAATATGACAGCCCCTGTACGCCGCCAGTCAGCGACGGTACGTTGGTTATAATCGAACGGATTATTTCACCAAAACCTAGGGTTATAATTGCCAAATAGTCGCCACGGAGCCGCAGTGCGGGTACACCAATAAAGAAGCCGAACACCGCAGTTACAAGCCCTGCAATAATAATGCCTGTTATAACAGAAAGTTGCCCGCCCAAAACACCGCTACGCCAAAAAATAGTTGCGGAATACGCGCCAACTGCCATAAAACCAGCATGTCCCAACGGTAGCTGTCCCAAATATCCAGTAACCAAGTTTAGCGAAACTGCCATTATGATAAAAAACCCAGCTTGAATAATAACTTGATTTTGCGCCCGCGTAAGTAACCCACCGGTGACTAAGTTGCCTACTATTAGGAAAACAACAAGCAACACAGTGATAATCAAGTATCGGTAGGGCATCGAAATTGTAAACTTTGTTTTCATGCCAGCCCTCCTATACTTTTTCCATCATGGCGCGCCCCATAATACCGGTAGGGCGTATCATCAATACCAAAATCAGTATCAAAAATACCGCGCCGTTTTCCCAGCCGGAGAAACCCGCTGCTGTTACCATAACTTCCAAAAGCCCGATAGCGAACCCGCCAATCATTGCGCCGGGAATAGAACCAATGCCGCCAACAACTGCGGCAACAAAGGCTCTTAGTCCTAATAATACACCCAGCGTATGCTCTATTCGCGGGTAGCCTGCGCCGTACAACAACGCGCCAATACCCGCTAAAATAGCACCCAGTGCAAAGGTGAATGTAATTACCGTGTTTACATTAATACCCATAAGCTGCGCTGCCTCGGTGTCTTCGCTAACAGCGCGCATGGCCTTGCCAAGCTTGGTTTTTTGTACCAAAAATGTGAGCGCAACCATGGCAAGCACCGCAACCGCAATTGTAATAAGTGGCGTGTAGGACACTTGCAATTGTCCAATTGTTACACCGCCAACAGGTATTAAATTGTGTGTAGGAAAACTGCGCGGGTTTGCCGTGAAAAAAAGTTGTATCAAATTTTGCAGTAAAATGGACACACCAATTGCCGTAATCAACAACGACAAGCGCGGCGCAAAGCGTAGTGGTTTGTATGCAAGCTTTTCAATAACAACGGCCAAAATTGTACACCCTGCCACGGTTACAAACGCTGCAAGAAACGGGTTGCTGAAAAATTGCGAAGTTAATGCAAACAGCGCAATGTAACAGCCTATCATAATAATGTCGCCGTGGGCAAAGTTAAGCAATTTGACAATGCCGTAAACCATGTTATAGCCCAGTGCAACCAGTGCGTAAATTGAACCGATTTGCAACCCAATAATTAGTTGGGGAATTAAAAAGTCCGGTCTAAAAAAATCCATTTTACACCACTCCGCAGTTTATTCGACAGGGAAATATCCCCAGAAAACTTCTTCACCATCACGTACTTGCAGGATAATTGCGGTTTTTTCCGGGTTGTTTAGTTCATCGTAGGTAATGCGGCCGGTTACGCCGTAAATATCTGTTGCGGCCATGTTGGCAATTAGTGCAGTTTTAAATTGGTCTGTTCCGGGTACATAGTCGGTATTTGCAATTGTCGCTTCAAGTGCAGCAACAAGAATTTTTGCGGCATCAAAGGCCTGTGCAGCAAACATATTTGGTGTTTCGCCATGTCGTGCGCGGTATGCCGCAACAAAGTCTTGCACCAGCGGGTCGTCTGCCTCGGCACTAAATCCGGTTAGGAAGTACGCGCCCTCAACACTGCTTGAATCGGCCATAAAGTCGGTAGTGGTTGCCCAGCCGTCTGCACCAATAAATGTGGTATTTAACAAGTCAACATCTGCACTTTGCGGCCCAATTAGCCCAATATGTCTGTAATATGCAGGAATAAATAGAACGTCCGGGTTGCTTTGTGCAATAATAGCAAGCTGGCTTCTAAAGTCCGGTGCGTCGTCTGCAAATCTTTGGACTTCTACAATTTCAAGGCCTACTTCACCGGCACGTGCTATGAATGATTCCATAAGCCCAATGGAGTAGTCGATTTCGTTACTATATAAAATAGCGGCTGTTTGCGCACCTAAAATTTCGGCGGCAAATTCGGCCATTCTTTGCCCTTGGAAAGGGTCAATAAAACATGCGCGGAACATATTGGTAAAAACAGTCCCATTGTCTGCGCAAACAGTTACGTTAAAGTGTGTGGCCGTAGCGGTAATCATTGGCATGTTTGCTTCGTATCCAAGCGGTACAATGGCGCGTGTAGGGCCACTTGTTACGCCGCCAATAATGGCGGTCACTTGGTCAACCATACGGTCAAAGCCCAATACTGCGCCGGGTGCCGTACTTTCATCGTCATGAACCATGATATTTACCTGTAGACCGCCAAGTGCATTAAACTGGTCTATGTACAAATTTACTCCTCTTTGTACAGCGGTACCAAACTGTGATGCGCCTCCGGACAACGGGGCAATCATGCCTACTGTTACCTCGGTAACTTCTGCGCCGCTTCTTAGATACTCGGCGTTGTCGTTTGTACATGCGGTGGCCAAGCCGGCTACCATTAGCATTGCCATTGCAAATGCTACTACTCGCGAAACTGTTCTTTTCATGTTTATTTCTCCCTTCGTTTGAATATTAGGGGCAATTATATCCATGTTTTTATTCCGGCGCAACAGTTTTTTTTCGGGAGAATTTCTGTAATTTTTGCGGATTTTGTCATTCCGGATTGCCTTGTAAGGCTAGTGCGTAGTTTATTGTGCAAGTTTACTGCTTATTACATTGGCCAAGCAGAAATAGTATCTTTTTGCATGAATGTTACAGATTTCGATTGAATTATTTTGATGGTTGTGCAGTTTGAATAAAAAAATCAACTGGTACGATTTTCGTACCAGTTGATTCGATTTTTGGTGAATGCAGTTCACGTACTGCGCGAGTATCGTGTTACATCCATTATAAATTTCAGCGGCTCGCCGTTTTTAAATCGTGTCAAATTTTCCAGCGCGACTTCATACATGCGTTCCAATTGGTCGCTTCTCAGTGGCGGCCACATTGCTTTGCCTACGCAGTGCGATGTATAAATCATATTTTCATATTGCCGCGAAGGGTGGTCTGCTGGGTATTCGTCACTACAAAATACGTCGATACCTGCACGAAGGCGGCCGGTTTCCAAAGCGGCATAAAGGTCGTCCTGCACAAACAACTCGCCACGGGCAGTGTTTACAATTACAGCATGGTCGGGCAGCATTGCAAGATGCTTTGCGTTAATGGAATAATCTGTTTCCTCGCTGCGCCCGGCGTGGACAACAAAAATGTCGCAGTTCGAGCAAAGTTCGTCCAAGCTATTCATGCGAATGCAATCACTTGGCAAATTTTCAACATAGGGGTCGTACACATACAATTTTGGGCCGAATGGGCGTATCATTTCTAAGAAGCGCATTCCGATAAACCCAAGCCCATAAATACCAACTCGCGAATTGTACAGCGTGCCGCCTACTTGTCCTTCCATCCCGTTTATGCCCGCACGGGTTTTAAGCACATAGCTTGGAATATCTTTAAGCGTGGCAAGCAACAACGCCATCGCACCTTCTGCAATATTATTGGCTGGCGCGTCGCCCCAGTTTGTAACGGGGATATTACTTTCAATAATTTCCAAAGGTATCCAAGGGTTAAGCGAGCCGGACACATTGCAAATATACTTAATATTACCCGGCTTCTGTGCCAATTTAGCTGGAATAGGGCAGTTGCCCCACGTTGTCAAAAGCACATCGTATTGCCCAATAAGGTCAACAATATCGTCGTCAGTCATATCCGGCTCCAGCGGAATATCATAATATTCTCCAATTTCGTTTAGTTTTTTGGCAAACAGGCCATCGGCAGCGGGCATACGCGACCGTGGTGAGCGTAAATGTAGCATTTTCATTAAAATGCCTCCCTTATAAATGTCAAATCACGGATGGTATTGGTGAATAGGTCGTGGATATTTTCACCCGGGGTAGCGGTTAGTTCTGTAAATTCTACAGTAAAATTCCCTGCGAAGTTATGTTTTTTCATTACATCTAAACAGGCTGTCACACGTTCCGGCCAGCGGTCAAGGCAAATTCGTTCGCCGCTGTCGCCAGATAGTTGCGAATGAATATGTGATAGCCGCGAGCCGAACAGTTCAAATTTTTCGTCAAGTAAGCTTGGTTCAATGAATGGGTGAACCATCACTTGAAATTTCTGCGGGCATAAATCTTTGAAGAAAGACACTATTTCGTCGTTAAATTCCAGCAGGGTATTGCCGTGACATTCGCACAGCATTGTGCCGTTTATTGCGTCCGCCATACGCAAGATATTTTCCCTGTACTCTGGAAGAAGTGCAGGGTCGTTGCCGACATTATATTTCACTGCACCCGCGTCAAGGAAGTTAATCATTTCAATTGCTTGTTCGCGCTTTGCAACATCTTCCGGTGAATTGGAAAATGTGCCGTAGTGGTTGTAAATTGCGATTGGGACGCCAGAATTTTTTAGCTTTTCTGCCTCGCCGGGGCTTTGTAGTACGTGATTTTCCCAAAGTTCTAGCCCATCGAAACCAGCAGCTTTAATTTTGGGCAGCCATTCGCTTACAAGATATGATGGTACGCGGCTTGACCAGCGGTTTTTTTCAAGGGCTATTGTACCCAAGTAGATTTTTGGTTTGTTCATGTCGTGCCTCCTTTTAATATCAAAACTCCAAGCGGCGGCAACTGTATAGGCGCGCTATAATTTCTGCCGTCGCAAAGGTGTTCTTCTGCAATAAGATTACCGGGGTTAGCAATACCGCTACCGCCGTATTTTTCATGGTCGCTGTTGAATATTTCTTTGTACTTGCCGGGTATCGGCAGGCCCACGCGGTAATCCAACTGCGGCACTGGCGTAAAATTACATACAAAAATCAAATAGTCAAAGGCCGAACCCTTTGCCGCTTGGTCGGCCTTACTGCGGCGAGTCCGCTCTGCTACACGGCAGAACGAGACTATACTCCGCTTGTCGTCAAGGCTGCTAATCCACTCAAAACCGTCGCTTGCGAAATCTTTTTGCCAAAATGCTTTCTCGCTAAGATACAATTTGTTTAAATCCCGCACATAGTCTTGCATCTGACGGTGCAAATCAAACTTGTCTATCAAAAACCATTCTAGCGACCGCGCTTCGTTCCATTCCACAAATTGGGCAAATTCGCCACCCATAAACAGTAGTTTTTTGCCCGGGTGGCCCATCATAAAGCCATAGGCTGTGCGCAGGTTTGCAAATTTTTGCCATACGTCGCCGGGCATTTTATCGACCAAAGATTTTTTGCCGTGTACAACCTCATCGTGAGAAAGAGTCAAAATATAATTTTCGGAATGTGCGTAAACCATGCTAAAAGTCAAATGATGATGGTGAAATTTGCGATGCACGCTGTCCTTTTGCATATACAATAGGAAGTCATTCATCCAGCCCATGTTCCATTTTAGGCTAAAACCAAGTCCGCCATCGTCAACAGAGTGACTAACCCCAGCCCACGCGGTAGACTCTTCTGCAAGCATAAGCACGCCCGGGTGTCTCTGGGCT
>Ga0123355_10004955_pt1 | contig 19379 bp, 16 predicted proteins | sample TergutEmb28metaG_3_FD_89872 | JGI IMG/M metagenome (GOLD analysis project Ga0123355, IMG submission 89872) | Embiratermes neotenicus P1 segment gut microbial communities from Petit-Saut dam, French Guiana - Emb289 P1 | ecosystem: Host-associated > Arthropoda: Insects > Digestive system > Gut ... | reverse complement strand
CGCTTATGCCAAGTGCGGCGCAGTTATTGTTTTTTACGCCTCGCAAGAGCCGTTTGAATTGGGGGCCGGCTTGGGCTTGCTCGCAACCTGGGTTAATATTTTTCAGGTCGTACAAAGCAATTATTGAGTTATTGTAGTCTGGGGTTTCGATTCCCATGGCCAAGTAGTCGCCAATAATTTGAAAGCCGCCTGTGTGGTTGAAGTTTCGGGTGTCGCCGGGGAGTTCGTAGTAGGCGTCGTAGTGATGGCCTAGAGTTTTACCTTCTTCCGATACGACAAAGTACCCGTAGCGTCTATTTTTGTCGCTGTTGTGGCTAACAATCAAATTTTGACCGTATTTCCCAAAGCCCTGCACATGGCAAAACCAACCTCCCCCCGCAAGGATAGGGCTATCGAAATCCCTTGGCAGCCTGTCGTTGCCTTTCATGGTGTGTTTGTCGCCGCTGGTATGAAGGCTGTTAAAGATTTGATGCGGGCTGCGAATGGGCTGGTTATGGCTGCTTCGGGGCGTTGGTTCTGGAGGCGTAGGCGGGCAATTGCCGTATTGCAAAAGTACAATCACGTGGCCGTCAGCCGGTTCGACCGAGCCATCTATCATAACGCCGTCACGGTTGGCTGATATCCTGTACAGGTGACTATCCTCCCTGTATCCATCAGGCCGTGCAGTCTCACGCATGAAAAAATTTTGCATTGGAATTATGCCAAAGTCTACTATTCCGTTTTCATTTGACACAGCCTTTGCTTTTATGCTGATGGGCGGGTCTTCGTTATTGTTTAGCCGGTATAGTGTAAACTCGACGTCGGCTATGCCGTGGCCTTCTGGGTTTGTTACACGAAATTTGAAATTAATATAATTTGGCTTTGGCGGCTGCGGGCAGTGCGGGTTGGTGGCGTTTAATCTATAAGACATGGCCCAGTAGAACCACGAATTGTCATGTAAGGTCATAATTATCTTCTTTCTTGTCAGTAGGACTTACCTTTTATAGTCCATTATATGCTGACAAGCTAGCTGTGACACAACTTGACAATGCCCTCCTGGGTGAATATACTCCCCGCATAGTATTCAACGAGGTGATATATGTCTTTACCCTACGGCCTACTTGGCCTGTTAAAGTACAATGACCGCACCGGCTACGAACTTGCAAAACTGTTTGAGGCCTCCCTTAACCTATTTTGGCACGCCCCGGCAAGTCAAATCTACCGGGAACTTAACCGGATGGAGGAAAAGGGCTGGGTGACGTCTCGTACTGTTATCCAAACCGGCAAGCCTAATAAGCGGGTTTATACCATTACCGAAGACGGGCTTGGGGTTTTTAACGACTATATGATGAACCCAGGCCCAATGCACCAGACCTATCACGACCCATTTCTTATGCATGTATTCTTTGGCGCAAGCGCGCCAGATACCGTGCTTGAGCGGTTTAAGAAACTGCGGGAGGGGTGTATTTTGGGCTTGGAAACAAGGGTTCCGGAGTTTCAGACGCGGATCGAGTCCTATAAAGCCAATAGCCCCAATGGCGAAAAAGAGAGTCTCTTTTGGCAAATGACACATATGTACGGGATATATCACGCAAAGATGCTGCTGGCATGGGCTGAGGAATGCATAAAAATACTGGAGGAGGGCCTATCATGACGAAACTGTTTTTGTCTAATCGCAATTTCCGCGTTCTTACGTTGTTTTCTACCATTGGTGGCATTGGGCGGGGTATTTTTAGCATCTTTATGATGTGGGCAATCCATGCTATGTATGAAAGTACAATTTATACAGGTATTGCCGGGTTTATGTTTGGCGCGCCAATGGTTGCAAGCTTTATTGTCGGGCCCTTTGTGGATAGGTGGAATAAGGCAACGGTGCTTAGAGTTGTAGAGTTTACTAAGTTTTGTATGGTTGCATTATTGCTGATTGCGCATATGTTTTTCGTGCCCGTTGCTTTGCTGATTTTTGCGGCAATACTTATTTTTTCCACGGCGTCTATATTTGGCAGCCCGGCTTTTACCGCGATATTGCCCCGTGTGGTTGATAGCGAAGATTTGGTTAAGGCCAATGTCTTAATGAGCATGGTTGGAATCGGCGGCGGAATAGTCCTTGGTGTTGTTTTGATTACCATTTCTACTGGTGAGTTGAGCTTCACATTGTTTTATGGGATTGTTGCCGGACTGCTGCTTGTGGCATCGCTACTTACGCTTTTTCTTCGATATGAGGAGTCGGCGACGCTTGCGGCATGTGAAGGTGCAGATGAAAAGACAACAAACCTTGAACATGATACGGATGAAGGCGCAGCAAATAAAGACAAGAGGACGCCAAATACGCCTGTAATTAAGACCTATTTAATTGAACTGAATGAGGGGTTCATCTTTGTTAAAAAGGGTGCTTTCGCACTGTTTACAATTGCCTTAATTACTGTCAACATCTTTAGCGAAATCGCCTATGTAAACCTGCCGATGCTTGTAAGCTTGCGAACGGGCGAGGCATTTAGTTTTATGCTACTTTCATTTCTTGCCCTTGCTGGCAGCTTTATTGGCTCGGTAATATGCCGCAACATTGAAGAACGGTTTAAGATTTGGCAAGTCCTTGCGGTAAGCCTTGTGATTGCCGGTATTGCACGCATATTGTTTGTAAATATTTTGGCCGATGATTTTGCTAGGTCAGTGATTGCATTTTTGACTTATATTGGTTTTACGGCAGTTGTAGGTATCTATTATCAAGTTCTTAAACAAAAATTGCCTCCTAAAAACCTAATCAGCCGTGTCGCAACCACCGCAACAAGCCTTATTGCCGTCGCTACCGCAATTGGCGCACTGGTTGGCGGGTTCCTTGGTACGGTGCTATATGTAGATACGGTGTTTTTCCTGCAAGGGGGAGCGTATATTGCGCTTGGGTTATTACTGTGCCTTTCGAAGAAACTGCGTAGGCTGCCTAAAATCAGCGAGATTGGGGAGGCTGATACTGCTGACTAAACCAGCGCGCTTGATATGGAATCCGAGCGTAGCATCATGGAGACAATTCAAAGCCTACGGGGTAGCCATACTGTTTTGCTTACAACTCACAATCTTGAAAATGTTGTTTCGGCGGATAAAATAGTTGTGATGGAGGATGGGAAAATAGCCGAAACCGGCACTTATGACGAGTTGATTGGGCGGCAGGGGTTGTTTTATCGGCTTAATAATGCCGGTGATAAGCATAGTCCTTGTTGATGAACACCTACATGTGGATGATTCTGATAAAGCCGCTTTACCCCGCCAAAAACGGGGTTTTTCTCCATTTGACAAAACCTTAAAAGTAACACACCCCCAAATAAAAACCCCACAAAACCTACACACCCCGCCTTGACACAACCACCCGCTATGCTATACTCGCGAAGAACCTGCGCTAGGGTCACGGTGCCTCGACCTGTCCTTGGCATTAGGAGATTAACGCGCCACTCAAATAAAAGGCGCAAACAACAGGAGGATCACATGATCAACAAGCAAGATATCATCGCAAAACATGGCCGTGCAGACAACGACACCGGCTCGCCAGAGGTGCAAGTAGCACTTCTAACCGCACGCATCAACCACCTTACAGAGCATCTGCGCACCCACAAAAAGGACTTCCACTCTCGCAGAGGCCTGCTTAAATTGGTCGGTCAACGCCGCGGGCTACTGGACTATATCCGCAAGCAAGACGTTGTAAAGTACCGCGCACTCATCGGAGAACTTGGACTAAGAAGGTAGGTTATAAATGCAAAAGATAGAAAGTAAAACGTACTCCATGACCCTAGGTGGCCGCACACTAAGCTGCGAAATAGGCCGGGTTGCGGAACTTGCAGGCGGCTCGGTACTAATGTCATACGGCGACACGGTAGTGCTTGTAACCGCGACAACTTCCGACAAGCCCCGTGCTGGGATAGACTACTTCCCCCTAAGCGTAGATTACGAAGAGCGCTTCTACGCCGTTGGCAAAATCCCCGGCTCATGGTTTAGGCGGGAGGGCCGCCCAACAGAGAAGGCAATCCTTGCCTCTCGCCTAATTGACAGGCCAATACGCCCACTCTTCCCAGAAGATTATCGCAATGACGTTGCGGTTGTTGCAACAGTCCTTTCAATGGATCAAGACAATAGCCCGGAAATTACGGCAATGATAGGCTCGTCCATTGCGCTATGCATTTCTGATATTCCATTTAACGGCCCAACAGCAGGCGTAAACATCGGCCTGGTTGAAGGCCAGCTACTGGTTAATCCAAATGCCGAGCAGCGCGAAGCAAGTACCCTAACCCTAACGGTATCATCCAACCGGGACAAGGTGCTAATGCTTGAAGCCGGTGCCGACGAAGTACCGGAAGATACAATGCTTGACGCAATTAAACTGGCACACGAAGAAAACAAAAAAATCATCGACTTCATAGACGGTATAGTAGCAGAAAACACAAAACCCAAGCGGGAGTATACTCGTCACGAAATCCCTGCCGATTTGTACAACCAAATCAGCGATTATATCACCGCCCCCCGCATGGAAGCGGCTGTTTTCACAGATTCAAAGCAAGAGCGCGACGCAAACCTCACTGCCCTTTCCGACGAAGCAAGGGAAGCACTTATCCCCACTTTCCCGGAAGAGCTGGCAGAGGAATACACCTCGCATTTTGGCGCGGCAATCTACAAGCTTGAAAAAGAAACCGTCCGCCGCATGATTCTACGCCAGGGCAAACGCCCAGACGGCCGCGGAATGGACGTTATCCGCAAGCTTGTTTCCGAAGTGGATATCCTTCCGCGTACCCATGGCTCGGCAATCTTTGCCCGTGGCCAGACCCAGGTCATGACCGTTACAACCCTAGGCTCAAGCGGTGATACCCAACGCCTAGACGGCCTAGATCTTATGGAAGAAACAAAACGCTACATGCATCACTATAACTTCCCAAGCTATTCCGTAGGGGAAACCCGCCCCTCCCGTGGCCCAGGCCGCCGGGAAATCGGCCATGGCGCACTGGCAGAAAAGGCACTGCTTCCCGTTATCCCAAGTGAAGACGACTTCCCATACTCCATCCGCCTAGTATCAGAAGTTTTAAGCAGCAACGGCTCTACTTCCCAGGCGGCTGTTTGCGGCTCGTCTCTTAGCCTAATGGCGGCGGGCGTTCCAATTAAACGCCCTGTTGCGGGCATTTCCGCCGGCCTTGTAACCGGCGAAACCGTTGATGACTATGTACTGCTTGCAGATATCCAAGGCCTGGAAGATTTCTTCGGCGATATGGACTTTAAAGTTGCGGGCACAACCGAGGGCATTACCGCAATCCAGCTTGATATGAAAGTTGACGGCATCTCAATGGATATCATCCGCGACTCCCTAACCCAAACAAAACAAGGCCGCCTTCATATCCTTGAAACATCCATGAACGTAGCCATCCCAGAGGCAAGGGAAGAAATCTCCCCATACGCGCCAAAGATGGCCATTTTGCGTATCAATGTAGACCAGATTGCGGAAGTAATCGGCTCAAGAGGCAAGGTAATCAAGCGCATCATCGAGGAATCCGGCGTAGAGAAAATCGACACCGAAGACGATGGCCGCATCTTTATCTCCGACAAGGATATAGACAAGGTAAACCGTGCCGTTGAGATTATCAAAGCCATTGTAAACCCACCGGAAATCGGCGGGATTTATACCGGCAAGGTAACCCGCCTTATGACCTTCGGCTGCTTTGTAGAAATCGCGCCGGAAAAAGAAGGCCTTGTACATGTATCTCAGCTTGATACCAAGCGGGTAGAAAACGTAGAGGACTTTGTAAAAGTAGGCGACGAGCTGCAAGTTAAAGTAGTAGAAATCGACGACCAAGGCCGCATAAACCTAAGCCGCAAAGCCGTACTAGACCCAGATGCCGTATACACCCCTCGCGAAAGAGAATCACGCCCAAGAAGCGGCGGAGACCGTGACAGGCGCGGCGGCGGCGACAGGCGTGGAAATGACAGGCCAAGAGGCGACCGCAGTTGAGTATGAAAAATAACATGATAAAGGTACACCAGCTACCAAGCGGCCTGCGGGTAATAATGGAAGCAATCCCCCATGTAAGGTCTGTAAGCTTTGGCATATGGGTGCAAAACGGCTCGCGTAACGAGGACACGCGAACCAACGGCATATCCCACTTTTTAGAGCATTTATTTTTCAAAGGCACCGAAAAGCGCACCGCCAAAGATATAGCCGACACAATGGACGCGGTAGGCGGCCAGCTAAACGCCTTCACTTCCAAGGAATACACTTGCTACATGGCACGCACCCTGGACACTCACTTCGACGTTGCACTGGATGTGCTGTCAGACATGCTATTTAATTCCCGCTTCGAAGAGGCCGGAATAGAGCGTGAGCGCGGCGTTATCCTGGAAGAAATAAATATGTATGAAGACACCCCAGAAAACGTGGCAATGTCGCAATTGGAATACAACTCCTTCAAAAACCACCCACTGGGCATGACAATACTAGGTACCCCCGAGACAATCGGAAGCTTCCAGCGGCAAGACTTTATTGATTTTATCGCAGCAAAATATAAGCCGACGAACACAGTAATCGCAATAGCAGGCAATATTAACGAAGCCGAGGTGCTTGCAAAAATCGAGGCTGCATTCGCAAAGTATAGCGGCGGCAGCATAGTAGAAACCGCAAGTCCAGCCATATACCAACCAAGCTTTAGCCTACGGGATAAAGATATCGAGCAAGTCCACTTATGCATGGGCTTCCCAGGGCTTGCAAGTGGAATGGGCAGCGACGCCTACGCCCTTGCCTGCGTCAATACAGTGTTTGGCGGCGGGATGTCTTCACGCCTATTTCAAAAAATCCGCGAAGAACATGGCCTTGCGTACTCGGTATATTCCTACAACGCAAGCTACAAAGACACCGGTATGTTTGTAATCTACGCGGGCCTTGGCCCAAGCCATGTTGGCGAGGTGCTAGACCTTATTTCCGGGGAAATAAAGCGCATGTTTACAGACAAAATCGACGCAAGCCAGCTTGCTAAAACCCGAGAACAGCTAAAGTCCGGCTTCCTACTGGGCCTAGAAAGTGCCTATAACCGCATGAACAGCATCGGCCATACACTGCTAATGCTGAATAAGACAATCACGCCAGACGAAATCATCGCCAATATAGACGCCGTTGACCTTGACGCGTTTTACGCAATGTGCGAACGGATTTTTAAAATGGATGAGGTTAGTCTTTCGCTGGTTGGCAAGCAGGTTGAAGGGATGCAGCAGGGCGAGGTTTTGGGTAAGATATAGGCATCTTATTTGCATATTTGCAGTACGTTTATTCAAACAAAAGCCAGATAATCCATGTCAAAGTGGTTATCTGGCTTTTTTAGTGCGCTTATAGTCATTCACCTTTAAAATCGACCCAATGCGGCGAGGATTTTTGTCGAAAGACAAGGAAGTGCCGACGACGCTTGCCCATAAGGCAAACTATAGCGAATTAATTCGAAATCAGTCCCGTCTGTCGCCGAAGAACGCGCCTACTGCCGCGCGTTTTCGGCTCGGCCGGGGACTGTTTCTCATTTGATTCGCTATAGGAGGTGCTGACGCAGGATTTCGGCAAAAAGACCGACGCAGTGGGGCGGTTTTAAAGGTGAATGACTATAAAATGGGAGGAAGCGAGAAGAAGGCCGTTTGACTACTCTTCTGCCAGTGATATAATTATTTCATAAACAGGAAAATTACATATCGTTGAACCTGCAATACCGCAGAAAATGGGGTTTTTCCATTTTGGGGAAAGGTTTCAACTATATACTCATTACACTCGTAAACTATGTCATCTTGGAGGGGTTATTAATGAAAAAACGTTTCATCGCATTTTTGTTGGTTATTGCAATGGTGCTAACGGCCATACCAATTTGGGCTGTTTCGGCATTAACCCCTCAGCCGCGTACCGGGACAATTGCGTCGGGGCCGTTTACCATTACAAACTTCGTTGAATCTGCCTGCCTTAGCCGGGTGCAAAATCCATATTTTATCGGGGAAGGGACTGTCTACTTCGCAAATGCGCCCGCAACAATAACGGTGCAACGTGATATTCTGCTTTCTTCCGATGAAAGTAAATTCTACTATGGCCTTAACGGTGCATATCCGATTCGCCGTGTACACTTGCCCGATGGCATGGATTTTTGGGAATACAGGAATATATTGGGGACTGATGCAGACGAAGCATATCGCAATCGCGGCTATTTTGTTGCAACAATTCTTTCTTTTCCAGGCAGATATACTAGTATCGATTATTTTGGTGATGGTTATTATTTCGAAGCTTTGCCGGCAGGCTCGACGCTTGTACTTACCGAAGGGGTCTATAGGCTAACTTTCTGGGGGTCATCACTTAGGGTTGACTATATTGTAGTTGGCAGCGGTACCGCCGAAGGCACACCACAGCCAAGTCGTCCGCCTGTCCAATCAGTAGAGGCTATCCCGGGTATTATTCGCTACAGCTTTAGCCCCGCCGGGCAAATATCGGGGCAGTTTCCAATGCAATATGGAAGCATCGTGTTATCAAATATCAACAATGTTGCTGACAGCCTGCTACCAAACATTAACAGAGTTGTTGACATGGTTGACGTGGCTGTTGGAACAGAGCTTAGTATGGAAATCGTCGTGCCGCCATCAGTGCTGAACGAGCCATCAGTGAGCATTAGCTTCGGCACCCTTGGCGAATCTCAACAGTGGACTTTATCTGATGTGCAAAATAACCGGCTCGGTGTTATTCAGCCGCTTCCAATCGCATTTGCGAGAGCAGTCATTGGTGACGGTGACTTTGAACATGCCGAAGCAATGAACTTCACATATACGCATCGCGGTACCGGCCAATCCATTGGGTATGACGAGCCGCGCCTAACAATTACATTAGATACCCCGGGCGTTTTCACACTTTCGTGGAGTATGATTGAACTCCAAGAGCAAATCTATTTCGGTGCAGTCTGGGTAAATGTTGTTGATGGCGGGGAAGGAGATGTTGCGGCACAGCCTACCCCGACGCCGGGTACAGGGTTTACCACAACGCCGATGGTTGCGGCCGGATCAAGTCATGCTGTGACATTAAAAAATGACGGCACTGTTTGGGGTTGGGCGCGTGACAGGCGCGCCGGGATGACCATCGCAAATACTCGAGTTGACGAGTTGCATATTCCGAGACAAGTGAGAAATTTAAATAATATAACATCCATTTCAGCAGGCTGGATGCACACATCAGCCTTGCGGGATGATGGGACAGTATGGTCTTTTGGTTACAATTACTATGGCCAACTAGGTGATGGTACAAGAGCCAGTAGCGTTAGCTCTGCGGCGAGGCAGGCACAGGGGTTAACAAATGTCACGGCTATTTCTGCCGGAGGCTCTCATACTGTTGCATTAAGAGATGACGGCACCGCTTGGGCTTGGGGACGCAACCGCTCCGGGGAATTAGGTGACGGTACAACTACTATGCGCACTACACCAGTACAAGTACAAGGGCTTTCCAATATTGCTTCAATTGCGACAGGAAGCAGCTATACGATAGCCTTGCGAAATGACGGCACCGTATGGGCTTGGGGAAGCAACCAATATGGGCGGCTGGGCAATGACAATATTAACACTTGGTCTCACACTCACACACCCAGACAAGTGCAAGAACTATCCAATGTTACAGCTATCTCCGCATCATGGAACCACGCATTGGCACTGAAAGATGATGGCACTGTATGGGCTTGGGGAAACAACAGTAACGGACAGTTAGGTCATGATACAGCAGCAAGCAACATAAGGCCCGTACAAGTGCAAGGCATAACCGATGTAATAGCCATTTCAGCAGGGCTCGCACATTCGATAGCCCTAAGAAGTGATGGGACTGTGTGGGCTTGGGGCAGAAATAGTGATTGGCAGCTAGGAAACAACTCCTCTACTGACAGTGCTGTACCTGTTCAAGTTCAAAACCTAAATGGTATTACTGCGATTTCAACAAGGGTCAGTCACTCCCTTGCCCTTAGATATGATGGCTATGTCTGGGCTTGGGGCACCATATCTGGATTAACTACCAATCTTCCGGTGCCATCTCAAGTTGTAGGCGAAAACGGCGTAGGATTTTTGAATCTAGGCGCAAGTGCAGCATCGCCCACCCCAGCACCTGCAACACCCTCCCCAACACCGCAGCCCTACACCTTCCTACAATCCGCTGCCAACTTCATAAGAGACAACGGGCACCGCCTCTATCGCCCAATAATTAACGGCAGCACCTACTATGTATATGAACTAAGAAACAGCATTGCCCGATACGATGACGGGCGGTTCTTCATCGAGCAATGGGAGATTAATACCGTTTATCTAATCGGCACAGATGCCGACAGGCGTCGCAGTCTTGTATTAGATTTTACGACCCTGCAACAAGCCGGGTTTTTGCATAATACAAACACATTACGGCATGACGGGATTTACACAAACGCCGAGTTATCCAGGTTTATACGAGAGATATTGTATACCCCAGACGGAACCGACGCCCAATCTTTAACAGAACGGGCATGGATGCTTTATGATGTCGGCAATTTCTTTGTCGGCACAGGAGAGTTTTTTGCCGGGATGGGGAAGATGCTGGCTGACGCCTTAATCTTCAAAGATTTTTCAGCACCAGTAAGCTTTATACTGCCTATAGTTGTTGATATGGTTGTCGAGCAAATGGATGTTAGGGTACCAACACTAGAACTGTTGCGGTATATCCGAACAGCATATGGCGTTGGCCTGCTTGCAGACCTTAACAGTGCCCAAAGGATTACGCTGCCTGCTAACCATGAAAACGGCTTTATTCGCAACTACCAGGACGCCGTTGCTTTACGTGCGACAAGATACTCCAGGGCTGTATTTCTTGAATATCTAGCCATGGAGCTACGATACCTGGAGGAAGCTATTGATACCGCTATGACAGCCGCGAAGATAAGCCTATTTTTTATTGCCGCAGATTGGTTTATAGCTGCACGAGACATCGACAGCACAATTTTAGACGTATATATCACCTTCATGCCAACCACCATCGGAGCTATTACAACACTTCAAGCATCCCATGCAACCATGCGCGACCCGGCTTTGCGTGCCATGCTGCAAAACATTGAAAATGCCTTTTCTGCGAAAATGTACGCCCAGCACAATCCGTTCCATGCAGTTTGGTTCCACAACTACAACTTAATCTTTGGCGAATATGAAGAAACACTCTGGGATATGTTCGACACCTTCGGCCTTATGTATGAAGATATAGGGCATCAAATGTGGGCAAACGCCAGTGTCGGCGCAAGAGATCGTGTTGAGCTAACACGTTCGTTTAGCAACACAATCAACAGTATGTTTACCAGCCTCCACGGGATTGGCGCACAAGCACCCCAACAATCCGGGCAAAACCATGCTCAAAACCTCACAACCGCCAGCAACTGGGCCCGGGGCGACATATCCACAGCCACCGCACTAGGCCTTGTACCGCAAAACCTACAAAACAACTACACAAGCAATATAACCCGTGCAGAGTTTGCCGCCTTGGCTGTAGCCCTGTACGAAGCAGTAACCGGCCAAGAAATAGCAGGGCGCGTCACCTTCAACGACACAAATGATATAAATGTGCAAAAAGCCGCATATATCGGCATTATCGCCGGGGTTGGAGGCAACCGCTTTAACCCAGCAGGCACCCTTAACCGGGAACAGGCGGCGGTATTGATATACCGCTTAGTCGAAACAATCTCCACCCCCCTTCCGGCAGCACGCCCGGTATTTTCAGACAATGCAAGAATCTCCACATGGGCATTCCAAGGTGTTGGCGCGGTACAGGCCTCGGGCATAATGGGCGGCACAGGGCATGGCAATTTCAGCCCACGGGGCACATTTACCAGAGAGCAATCGATAATTACAATGTTGCGGCTATACGAATATCTGGAGCCCCTCACAATAAATGTGCCCGGCTCCAGTATGCCGGAGGATGCTACCCCCAGTACCGACACTTCTAGTGCCGATACACCTGGTATCAACGCGCCCGGCACCAATGCCCCCACCTCCAATATAGGCGAGAGGGCAAACATTTCAGATGGCATATATCTTATTAGAGCAAGAGGCTCTAGTCTTTTTGTAGATGTTCAGTACGGGCATCTTGGCAATGGCACCCGTCTATGGTTGTGGTTCCGTAATGAAACGCTTCCCCAACAATGGCAATTTCAACGACAGCCGGATGGCTCATATAGGATACAAGCAATGCACAGCGGCCGCGTTATGGAAGTCCGCAACAGCAGCCATCAAAACGGGGCAGAGGTTGCGCAGTGGGACGATGCCGGAATAGCAACTCAGCGTTGGTTTATATATGACGCCGGCGACGGATATATCAGCTTTGTAAATGCCAACTCCGGCAAGGCTCTTGATGTATCGTCCCAAAACCCGCAACAGCACGATTTCTTGCAACAATATCAACGTAACAATACACAAGCGCAGCAGTTTATGCTGATACCGTTTACGCCCTAAAGGACTGAAAACATTGGACTTCCTACTAACCCGCACCCCAAGCGCAAAAGACCTACCTTTACCCCGCCACCAAAGCAAGGCCGCAGCGGGTATGGATTTACACGCCAATATCCAGCAGGAAATAATAATAAAAAAAGGCCAGCGCGTTCTAGTCCCAACCGGGATTAGAATCGCGCTGCCCATAGGCTACGAAGCGCAAGTGCGGCCCAGAAGCGGACTGGCATATAAGCACGGGGTTACAGTGTTAAATACCCCCGGCACAGTAGACGCAGACTACCGAGGCGAGCTTTGCGTGTTGCTAATCAACCACGGCAGCGAAGACTTTACCATACAGCGCGGCGATAGGATTGCGCAGCTGGTAATTGCAAAAGTAGAAATGATTGAGTTTAAAGAAGTGGACGACCTACCCGAAAGCATACGGGGCGCAGGCGGCTACGGCAGCACAGGCATATAGACATACAGCTTTTTAACAGCCATGTTGCAAAAACGTAATATTTGTCTCTTGGTTTTTTTCTCACTTCATGGTACATTTCATACTATATAAAGTTTCAGATGCATTATCGCGTCATTTCCCGTTTTTGGCTAACAGCCTACAACAAGGAGGTACATACACATGAGTAAGACCAAAAAAATAATTGCAATGGCAATCGCGCTAGTTGCAATAATGACGGCAATCCCCCTGTTTGCCGCGTACGCCAACAGGCAGACAAGTGTAACCATAGACGGCGTGCTTGTCAGATTCCCAGACCAACTACCGGTGATGGTAGACAACCGGACAATGGTACCCGTCAGGGGCGTTTTCGAGCATATGGGGTTCTATGTAACCTGGAATAACGATGCCCGGCTGGCAATACTAACACGGGACGACGTAAGGATAGTGATACCCGAAGGGGCGCGTTCGTTTCTTGTAGGCCATAGGGTAATCGTCCCCGATGTCCCCCAACAGATGATAGGCGATAGGATGATGCTTCCACTGCGCGCAGTTGCCGAGGCAATAGGCGGCACCGCCACCTGGAATGCAAATAACCGGGTAGCGCAAATCACAAGCGGGTACGAAATACCTCGCCCAACCCCGGCACCAACTCCTACGCCAACGCCCGCGCCAACTCCTACAGGCGAGCAGCCATCCTCAACACCCGAGCCAACGCCAACGGCACCAAACATTCATAACCCAAGCACCGACGGAGAATGGTATATTACCGAAGCTTTGCTTGGCACTTGGTATTACATGGGCTATGCATACTATGTATTCCACGATGACGGACATGGCACTTGGTCTGGGGATGCAATCCTCTGGCAGACTTATAACGGGATGCTGATTATATGCACTTCGCCAACAACCTATAGCACCCCATTCGAAAACCCATGGCAGTGGTACTACGATGTCAATGACGAAGGGCTGTACCTGCTAAGCGCGACAGAAGTTCAAGTAATGGTAAACTTTTCCCGCGCACCTCAGCATGAAGAAGATGACGAAGATGAAGACGATAGCCCCGGTGACGGCCTAACCCGTGCGCCAGAACTTTTTGGCACATGGTATGCAACATACGACTTTAGCCTTGAGACATATACCTTTAAAGCAAATGGTGAAGGCTTAATTTTTGGCGAAATGCCATTTTATTGGTCAACTAACGAAGATGTGCTGTACATGTACGTGATTCGTGATATCTATTACGATCCATCACTTATGCGGCTGACTTCTTATTACTATTCTGTCGATGGCAATCTGCTTCACCTGGCTAATCGAGATGTATATGGCACACTAACACTGTACCGAAGGGCATTAACCCGCTGACAACATAGGGCATTTTTGCGACACCTTTGATGCACTAACATGCATTGCATCAAAGGTATCGCAAAAAAGGAGCCGGGCAAGCAATTTTTTTGCATATTCATGCAGAATGTATCACATGTCAAACTTGCAAGCCCAATAAAATAGCGCATATCATTTTCGCGACTTGAAGATGATATGCGCTATTTTCATATTTTTTGCTTAACGTGACAGCTCTGTGTTGACGTTGAATTTAATACAATTATAGACAGTTCGCAAACACTGATTCTCTGGGCTTTTTGCCTTTTTGCAACTAATTTTTGATCATTTATTGCGGATTGCAAAGGCAATGAGAGGATATCCATGCCCGTTCAAGCGCAACCGCCCACTTTACATGAACACGGTATTAGCACTTTACTCGGTTATAATCCATGTAGCCGAGTTCATGTGTGCCGTATCTTGTCATACAAGACTCAGTTCAAACCATAGGCAAAACATTATTTATATCTGTCGATTACCTCATCGCACCACACATGGGCTTCAATGTAACGTTCAGGGCCAAGCTTTCCATCATTGTTCCATAGCTGGGGCAAAATGTATTTATTTATCAATTCTAATATTTCGGCATGGGTATATAACTTTTTTCGATACTCTTTCCCATCAATGCTGTTAGAGCGAGGACTAAATATAGGATGGGAATCGCCATATGTAAATGAAACAGTGCCTAAATCAAAATCGCTAATTGGAATTTTGACATAAGCACTATTTTCAAACCATGTACTTAACCATGGGCTATGTTCAACTACCATGTAATGAGGTGCCATCCTTTTGATAATGCCATTCTTTTAGTAAACTCTTTGTGCAAAATAGCTTCATACATGGGCAAATCTGAAAGATTAACAAATGGACCTATATCCTTGTCGTAGTAATGAAACAGATACATATGTCCTCCTAAAACAAGTCTGAATGTGTTCCTGTTCTTGTTAAATACAAAAATAAAGTATCGTCTTTTTTTCTGTAAACCAGCAGCCAATCAGGGGTTATGTGGCACTCTCGACAATCTTTATAATTGCCCTTTAGCGGGTGGTCAAGATATTTTTCCGGTAAGGGTTCGCCTTTTACTAGAAGTGAAACAACTTCTGCTAGCAGAGACAAATTGTAACCACGTTTTTCTGCCCTCTTTATGTCTTTTTGGAATTTTGATGTCGGCCTTACTGTATACATTAGGTAAGTAGCTCCTTCATCATTTCATCAACGTCAGTGTAAGATTTTCCTAGTTTTGGGTCTTTTATCATTGCCTCTACCTCTTCAATTGCGGCTACAGTTTCAGCATTGGGAGAATCTTTTGAAATTTCAAAAGGTATTCTTTGCCGCCTCACAACTGTTTTAGCAAATACAGTAAAAGCCGCCGTCATCGTCAATCCAAAATCATTACAAAGTTCGTCAAATTCGCGTTTTAAGTTTTCATCCATGCGAATGTTAACACTGGTTTGAGCCATTTTCAGCACTCCCTTTTTGTCTAATACCATTATTTTACTGTGCGTGTATTTACGTTGTCAACATATTTGCACACATGTTTTAATTGTATCAATCCTACCATATAACCCCCCGTGATAACGGTAACTTTGATACAATGCACAAAGCGTATTTAAAATATTGCAAGAAGACCCGTCTCACGAATTGTATTTAGTTCGTCGGCAGTCATAAGACCTGCGCTATACAAGTTCAAATATTCTTGTGACACGTTTGCGTCAAATATTAATAAGTCATCTGTGTTGATTGTTACTGGAATTCCGTAATCATATAATGTCCTTATCTGATGGGTTGCGTAGCTTTTTGTGTTGCCCAGTAATATATTACTTGTTGGGCATACGTTTAGCTGTATTTTATGTTTCGCCAGCCAATGCATTATTTGTGGAGATTCGACTACTGCGATACCATGCTGGATTTGATCAAGTTCTAATTCTTCGGCATAATTCATAACTTTGTCTGCTCCACCAAATTCGCCTACATGGGCTTTAAGAATTAAGCCATACTCCTGCGCTTTACGACACATTACTTTCATATCATCCATAGTACATGCATCCCAGTAGTTGATTATATCTATGCCCCTGAACCAGTTCTTGCTAAACATTTCGTCCAGTTTGTCTATGTTGCTGGGAGAAGTCAAAGTTAAGTCTGGCAAAAATAATGTTTCAGGCGCAAATGCTTTGTGTAGGCCATTTATTACTGCAACAAAAATATCTATACCACCCATCCAATAAACTTCATCAATTCCGAAACTCATAGCTAGTATTGAAATATTATCAGCCTTTGCTTGCACAAAAGAAGCAGCAAGTCTTTGTATCCATCCGTTTTTGTCGGGAAAATGACATTTAATATTATTGTTAAACCATTTCTGCATTTCTTCCAAGCAACTTAGTGGCTCAATCAGCCGTGGCAGTTTGACATCAAGCATATTTTCTATATAAGAGAGGCTGCCCCCTCGCCCTGCGTGGTTGTGCAAATCGCTTTTTGGTATACATTGGATATCCAGCACTGATCTATTCTTTAATGCATGAATGAATTCATCTTTGCCCATTCAATGATTCTCCCAACCAATATATTATATTAGCATAGTATACTGGATAAACTGCCGAGCATTCCCTTATAGCCGGTTACTTATGTCCGATTATGAATACTCTCATTAATAACGCCAAGAAGCTCTCCCCGCGCCGTTTCATGGATGTTGCGCTGGCTTGCGGTTACAATTTCCAGTACATCGTCGGGGAAGGGCGATACATAGTTTTTGTTTTGCAGTGCGATTAGTGCCTTTTCGGCATAGCACATTTTCTTTGCAAGGGCGATTATCTTATCGCTGCCTTTGAAGCAGCGGCTGTCTTCTTGGTCGGGCTTGTATGACTTTGAGGTGTCGGCATCGTAGGCCTGGCATATCATTGCGTATTGTTCGTATGTGAGGGGGTTTTCTGGTTGGCTTTCGGCGAGGCGTATGCCCTCTTCCATTAGCCTAAAGCCCTTCTCCGGGTCAAGATACGCCTTAAGACCGGGAAAGCGACGCAGATGTTTGTTGGCAGAGCTACCGCAATAAATCGCCCCAAGTTCTACGGCTGCGGCATAGTCGTTGCAGGAGGCAATCAGTGTTTTAAAGCAGTCTACTACGGAATCATGGCTTGTCTCCGCCAAAAAGTTTGCGTAAACACCAACAAGCAACCATAAGGCCTTGCCATTGCCATTATCACCGGCCCGCTTAAGCCAATATGTGCCTTCGTCTAGGTCGTGCTTAATATGCGCCTGGTTGCCGATATCTATAAAAAAGTAGGCATAGGTTAGTTGCGCCTCTGGATGGTTGGCCTCGGCGGCCTGCTTTAGCCATGTATGGGCCTCAAGCAAATCTTTGCCAAATCCATCCTCACCGTATTTATATGCCTTGCCCAGTTTGTACATACTTTCTATGTCACCACTGTTGGCACTGTCTATCAATTTTTTCATTGCTTGCTCCATATGCTGCGTCCTCCCTTATTGCACTGGTGGGCTTGTATAGTATGTAGCATTTTTCTAACAAATATAAACCCATGGAAAATATAGCACGAGCCTTGCTTGTATGCAACCTAAAGAGACTGCCATTTGAAAAACAAGACGTCTCGCTTAGGGCAAATTATTTATCGCCATTGAAAATGTATGGGGCTTGTTGAGGCGTAATCGTTCTGGCTTGCAGCGGCGAAAACCGCGAAAGCGGGTTGGAGGCTTTTTGCGCACATGTTCCGGCTGATGTTGTAAGGCCTCTGGCGGGGAAAATGCCGTCTGCCTTCGGATTGTCATCCGGGCAGACAGCGTTTTCCTCTCGCCAGAGTCTTTACAACGCCTGCACAGGTGCACAAAAAGCCTCCAACCCGCTTTCGCTGTATACCGCTTGCAAGTCTATATGAAAAACATAGCCTGCTTGTGCGCTATGCATGTGCTGTATTGCATCTAGCTATGTAATGCTATTGCAGCATTGGCACTGGTATATATATCCAACATTTGTTGCTGACATGCAAAAATCCCCGGAATTTGGGGTTTTTCCATTTTTGACAAAGGTTATCTTCAAGCCATTTAGCGGCATCAAACATCTGCATATCGCCCAACCCCACAACCATAGCGAGCTAAATAAGAAACAATCTCACCCGAGGCAAAAATGCACAAATTCAAAACCACAGCATACCAAAATCTATCAGACTTCATCTACGGCAAGTCTCTACATCCCATTCCCCCCAAAAAACGGCATGATAATCGGCGGCGCACTGTTTACCCCGAAGTAAACTTTACCCTGCCCTCCATGATGATAACAAAGGAAACAATGCCCGAGGTTATCGCAAGCTACCGCGAAATAATCACCGAAATGCCCTAGTCACCTTCAACATAATACTGCGCCTGCGCACTCCACAGCTCAAAATATTTATCGTCTTTAGCAAGAATCAATGTATCGTGATTGCCCCGCTGTATTATTTCGCCGTCATTAAACACAATAATATCATCGCAAAAGCGGCATGATGAAAGTCGATGAGAAATGTAAATTGCCGTCTTTGTACCCACGATTTCGTTAAACCTTGTGTATAGTTCATACTCGGCTATTGGGTCAAGGGCGGCAGTAGGCTCGTCTAAAATTATAAATGGGGCGTCTTTATATAATGCGCGCGCCATTGCAATTTTTTGTGCCTCGCCGCCGGATATTTCAACACCATCTTCCTCGAAGTCTTTATAGATAGGTGTGTCAAGTTTCATTCCGTTAAATGGCACGCCCGTAAGCCGTCCACCGAATCCTGCCTTTATCAAGCTTTGCTCTGCCATGACTGGGTCATATTCAATTGTTGCGGCAATATTTTGCCCAAGGCTGAAAGAAAACAATTGGAAATCTTGAAAAACCACTGAGAATAATTCCATGTATTCGTTAAAGTTATAGTCCCGGATATCAATACCGTTGAGTGTAATAAGGCCTTCTGTCGGGTCGTAAAGGCGGCATAGAAGCTTTATTAATGTGGTTTTGCCGCTTCCGTTGATGCCAACTACCGCCAACTTTTTACCCGATGGTATTTTTAAGTTTACATTTTTTAGCGCGTAGTGGTCTGACCCGCTGTAGCTATACGACACATTATGGAGTTCTATTTCATACTTG
>Ga0123355_10004954_pt1 | contig 19379 bp, 15 predicted proteins | sample TergutEmb28metaG_3_FD_89872 | JGI IMG/M metagenome (GOLD analysis project Ga0123355, IMG submission 89872) | Embiratermes neotenicus P1 segment gut microbial communities from Petit-Saut dam, French Guiana - Emb289 P1 | ecosystem: Host-associated > Arthropoda: Insects > Digestive system > Gut ... | reverse complement strand
GTAATTAAATACTATACGTATAAAAATTCCCCTCTGGGGAGGGGAAAGACAACCTAGGCGGCGAGGGGTGGTCTCCGCTTGGCAACATTCTGCATTTTGGATTGTAAATTAGACTGACGTGAGCGCGGGACGACGGGGCTGATTTAGCATGATGCAGCCGCAGCTGCCGACATCGCAGCCATGGATGCAATCAGCGCGACTTGCTGCGCAATCAGTAAATTGGTCACACTAGTAGTCACTCCTGCCTTTGTCACTCCCGCTTGCTCATCCCCTATATGGGCATGGGTCATTAATGACACGGCGTACAATTGCAGCTCCTGAACCGAAACGGACAATGCACCAAAACCTTTCTGGGCCCTTAGGTAGTCTGTTACTGCATTAAGCTCATTGGCTAGGTCGCAGGGGTCTTGGTTTAGTAAACTCAGTACCCCGAGTGACGGCAGGGTATATGTTTTATCCAATTTGATTTTTCTTATTCTCAGTGCTCGGTTGAGCTTTGCTACATTTTCTGCACAGTACTCTGTACTGCCCCCTAGAGCCAGCATTTGTGCCAAGGTCAGCAGGCTGTTTTTGCTAGTGAAACGGCTGAACTCTTCCCTCAGGCGAATGTATATTGCCTTGACCTTGTTGGCCCCTTGGTGGACATCCATATCTGTCAGGGCCAGCATTGCGGCGAAAATATAGTCATCGCTGCTTATCTGGAAGCGGTGATTAGCCTTCATTTCGTCGTAAAATGCCATTGCCCTTGCAGCTGTATGTTCATAGTCGATTTTCTTTGCATTTTCAGCGATTTCAAAAGCTGATATCACCAAGTAATCGTTGCGCCAAAAGCCTTGTTCCCGTAGCAATTCATATACATATAGAGTGTTTTCCAAGAGCTGCCCGGGCTCAGGATTTAAGGAAAGTGCCGCTGCCACATAAACGGACAGCATCCCACGGAAGCTGGAAAAGGCCCCTACTTCCGATTTTATCATCTGGTGATGCTCCTTGATTGCTTCGGCATTTAGGGGCTGCCCCTCCATGGCATATGCCAGAGCCGCAAGGCGTTTTGCCATTGGCTCCTGCCAGATGAATTCGTTGCGGATGTTTTGGTGGTTTTGGGTAAAAAGATGCAGCATAGATTCAACTTTTTGGTTCATGGGTCACGTCCCTCCGATATTAATTGACTAGACCTCTTCTGAAATAGGGCAAAGCAAGCTAAACTTCAAGCTTGTTTTCCCTATTTCGGAAGAAATCCACTGTACAGTATATATATTTCAAGCATAAGTCAACATAATATGGTAAAATTACCATGAAATCGTATAGTCGTTCTATTTAAAATGAGCTCGCTCATTTTCAAATGGAATTACTATAACCATCATTTCTACCAAAAAATCCGTATGACGTCATACGCTTTTTTTAGTGAAAATCCACATACAAGGAGAATAAAATGAGCAAAAGACATCTAGCCCACCGGATGGGCAATGGGAAAGTCAAGGTAGCCGACGGGCCAATGCCTGTAACAGTGAAGCAGACTCGTCATCAATTCTTGTTTGGCTGTTCGGAATTTACCACATTACCCTATGCCAGCGGCCAAATGGAAGGTGCCGAGCTTGCGGAAACCGAAAAGCGTTTCCACCACATGACAGAGTTGTTTAACTCCGTTACCCTGCCCTTCTACTGGGGTCGCTTTGAGCCAGAGCAGGGTAAACCCGATACAGACCGCATGATGAATGCTGCTCGCTGGGCTAAGGAAAAGGGCCTAATCACAAAAGGCCATCCATTATGTTGGCATACGGTGTGTGCGCCATGGCTTATGGATATGACCAACGATAAAATTTACGAGACACAACTCGCTCGTATCAGACGGGATGTAGCCGAGTTTGCCGGAGTCATTGATATGTGGGATGTAATCAATGAGGCGGTAATCATGCCCATATTCGACAAGTATGACAACGGAATTACCCGGATATGTAAGGAAAGGGGGCGTATCAGCCTAATCCGAGACTTGTTCAAAACAGCCCGGGAAACCAACCCCAATGGAACCTTCCTAATCAATGACTTCAATACCTCTGAGTCATATGACATACTTATCGAAGGGCTGCTCGAGTCAGGCGTTCCCATTACCACCATCGGGATTCAGTCTCACATGCATCAAGGATGCTGGAGCGTCGAGAAAACTGAGGAAATCCTTGAGCGGTTCTCCCGCTTTAACTTACCGCTGCATTTTACAGAGGTAACATTAGTCTCAGGCCATATCATGCCCAGTCACATAGGCGACCTCAACGATTATAAGGAGCCAGATTGGCCTTCCACCCCGGAAGGAGAGGCTCGCCAGGCTGATGAAGTTGGCGCATTTTACGATATTCTTTTTGCTCATCCACTGGTTGAGTCAATTACATGGTGGAGCTTTAAGGATGGGTTGTGGCTAGGAGCACCATCAGGGTTGTTGAGCCTAGAAAGCGACCCGAAGCCCGCATACCAAGCCCTTTATAAGCGCATCAAGGGAGATTGGTGGACCGGTAAGCAGGAATTAATGACGGATGAAAATGGGTATGTAACTGTCACGGGGTTCAAAGGGGAATATATTGCTGTTTGCGACGGTAAGGAAATCAAATTCACAGTTGTGTAATATTAATATATAGTAAAAGGCTGCCCCGTGAAGAGGCAGCCTTATTATATTGCAATCTTGCTATATACTATTTTGCGAATACTTGCCTCTGACAGGCAATATTGACTCATAAGTTCGAATATGGACGCGCCGCTTCTATAAGCTTTTATAATATCACGGTTGCGTAGACTTACTTCTGCTCTAGCTCCGTTGAGTTGGCCCCAGCCGATTTTATCGGTCTTTGGGATATAGATTAATGCGCCTGTTGCATATTTTTGCACTTCGCGCAATACGTCAGGTGGTAGCACGTCCTTTGCGTTTACATATTTCAAGAATGATCCTCCTATTAAATAACACGGACAGGTTGCAAGCATATTTGATTTTGGTCATCTTCATTCTCCTTTCTGATTTTTAATGGGAGCTACGCCCCCAAGCCCCCTCGTTCCGTGGAGCAAAGCCCCACTACGCTCCGCAGGCTATACCTGCGCACCCCGCCCCGGCATGGGCGGAGAGAGTGATACGAAATTGTCATGCAAAAGCAGGAGGGGCGAACCCCTCCTGCCTTAAGCGGTCCTTTTAGGGTTAGGACCAAAACCACCCTTTATTTGTCACAATTAATCAGCTCCTCTCTCGGGTAGATTGCTTGAGAATCAAGCTGACGATATTGTAAACCTCAAAGCTAAAAAGAGCAATGTAATTTTTGATTATAATTAAAACATAAACCGAAACATTCTAAGCAAATAACCCGCTACCACGTACAACCATCTCTTACCAAAAGGCACTCTGGCCGGCTCTACATAGTCACATCGCTCATAACGCAAGTTCCCGGCTACCCTTAAGCTCCGGGAAATTTGGTCGTTTATCGCATCAAGGACGATATCGTGAAACTCTTCGCTATCAATGATTAGCATGGATTCCGTATCGGAGCGAATGCTTCTTTCATTCATATTAAAGGAGCCTATGGCCGTAAGCCTGCTGTCGAAGAGGTATGTTTTCCCGTGTATGGATGAATCGGTGCTTTGAAACTCATATATAGTAATCCCCGCATTTATAAGCCTTCGCCTGCTGACATAGTAGCTGGAAGATGCCGGGATATTCACCGCGGACGCTAAGGAATTGGTCATCAAGGTGAAGTCCCTGCCCTCAACCAGCTCCGAGAACATCCCCATTGTCCTGAAGGTAAATGCTATATAAGGGGATTGAGCAACAATTATGCTACTGTTTTGGGTCAGCATCATTAGGTTGTATGCAACGATGCTGTCATTTTTGGCTGTACCTATGTTGTTGGTTATCAATGTAATATTATTGACCCTAATCGTATTGGAATAATAGTCAAAATCGCCGGCGTCCAGGGTGTCCTTATACGCGAGATATAAATCAATATAGGCAATAATATGCCCTTCCTGACCGGCTGCATTTCCTTGGCCGTGTTGATGTACCCGCCCAGAATATATTTTAACATTAAAATAAGCCATAACATCCACAATGCTTCCCATAAAATCCTGGCAGGTGTTATACACCAAAACTTCTCTGTCATAGGTCAAGCTACCATTAAACCCTTCGGGAGCAAAATACCTATCAGATAAATTCCTGCCCCCAAGAATCATAAATCTGCCATCCACTACCATGTATTTATCGTGGAGAGCTGAGTTGAGGTACCAGGGCCGGAAAAATTCCCATCTATTAAAGCTGTACAGCTTGATGTTTTCATGCGCACGCAAAACATTCCGATACACTGAGGGCATAGAACCACCTATTGCATTATTTATAACCCGAACTTGTACCCCTCTATCGGCAGCAGCCAGTAGTGCTCCAATAATTATATCAGTTGAAATACCTTCATGAATTGCAAATGAGGATAAAATAATCTCACTCTGGGCGCCGGATATCAAATGTACTCTATGGAAAAAAGCATCACGAGGACATTCTAAAAGCAAAACCCGCTCTGGGTGCTCATACTCGCCAAAGAAATTATCTATAGAGAATGCGTTTCGTGTTTCATCACTTACATAGGGCCGCCCCCAATATGGTATCAAGGCAATCAGGATATATGTTATTACGGCAATAGCTAAGGCATAGAGAGCAATACGAAGATATTTCGACTTCAGTTTGACCACTCCTTGGGATTGGATGTGCTTCATTCTCTATTATATACGAATGTGTACGCATATATTGATACTACACCTCTCGTCACGTATACTATGGAAAAAGGAGGTACGATATGATATACCGTGACTTTGGAAAAACCGGAAAGAAAATCTCGGCCCTTGGCTTCGGCTGCATGAGACTGCCTGAAATCAAAATAGCCGAAATGAGCGAAGAGGAAAAAAAGAGACGGGAAAGTCTATCCTGGTACGAGAATCAACGAGACGATACCTGGGTTGTAGACGAGGAAAAAGCCATACCCCTGCTAAAGGCAGGTTACGATGCTGGTATAAATTACTTTGACACGGCACAGTTCTACTGTCATTTCAAGAGCCAAGCCACCCTTGGTAAGGCAGTAAAGCTCATGGACCGTGAAAAAGTCATGATTGCAACCAAGCTTCCAATGGACGAGCTCAATTGTACTGCTGACTTTTACCGTATGCTCGAGATGCAATTGGGTCTTTTGGACATGGATTATATTGATTTTTATCATCTCCATGGTCTAGGCAAAGGGTCGTTTGATACGAGAGTAATGGGCAATAACATAAAAAAGGAAGTGCAAAAGGCCCTAGACGAAGGCCTGATAAAGCATATTTCATTCTCATTCCATGGGGACATCAAGGACATGCCCTACATCGTAGAGACTTTTGAGATGTTTTCCTCGGTATTGCTTCAATATAACTTACTGGACCGCACCAACGAAGACAATATTAATTACCTGGCAGATAAAGGCATTGGCGTTGTGGTTATGGGACCAATCGGCGGCGGGCGGCTGTCTGTACCATCGGAGTTATCAGGGAAATTGCTAGGACAGGACCTCTCAACCCCTGAGCTCGCCCTACGCTTTGTATTGGGTAATAAAAACGTTTCCTGCGCACTTTCAGGCATGGGTGACTTGGAAATGCTAAACAGCAACGTAAAAATCGCCAGCATAGAAGAACCCATGAACAAGGATGACTTCGCCAAAGCGACAGTAATGATGGAAGAGCTCAAAAAACTCTCCGACCTATACTGTCCAGGCTGCAATTACTGTATGCCTTGCCCCAAGGAAATAAATATCCCCCACATTTTCAACGCCTACACATACCACAATGTATATGGCCTATCCGCCCAGGCGAAAAGAATGTGGGATGGAAAACGGGGCGGGTCTGTCTCCGATTGTATTGATTGCGGAGTCTGTATTGAAAAATGTCCTCAGGGGATTGATGTTGTGAGGAAACTGCAGGAAGTTGAAGGGGTTCTTTCGGGACTGTAGAAGAGCATGACATTTCGAACAAAAGCCATTATTATGCTATGCGCTACGGCGGCACTTTGGAGCACCTCCGGCTATCTGCTGATTATCGTAGACTGGAACCCCATCTCAACCACCGGAACCCGTAGTGCCATAGCACTCATTCCCATGCTAATCATGTTTGGCAAACCGCAGAAGATAAAGGGCTTTGTCCCTATTATGGCTGCGGTTTGTTATGCTGCTACCCTGTTTTTCTTTGTGTCGGCCAATCGGCTTACTACTGCCGCCAATGTGATTTTATTGCAATACACCGCGCCGGTGTATGTTGTGCTCCTTAGTGCCTGGCTGCTTAAAGAGAAAATTACGAAACAGGACATCGTTACCGTTATATTGATGCTGGCCGGGATGATGCTGTTTTTTATCAACGATATTAATATCCGAGGCTTTTGGGGCAATATGCTAGCATTGCTAAGCGGCCTTACATTGGCAATCATGGCTGTTTGCTTGCGCAAAATGAAAGACAGTATCTACCGAGGCGCGGATTCTATCATGTGGGGCAATATAATTTGCGCAATCATTGGGATACCTTTTATTGCCGTCGCCGGTTTGCCCCGTCCAATATCGTGGCTGGGGCTAGCTCTTCTTGGTCTTTTTCAATTGGGACTGGCTTATTGCCTCTATGTAAAAGCCGTCAAACATGTGACGGCTTTGGAGCTTGCATTGGTTCCGATAATAGAACCCCTCTTAAATCCTATACTTGTGGCTATATTCGCATTTCAAATGCCTGGGGTACATGCCATTATCGGCGGGATAATCGTTGTAGGTGCTGTTACTTGGAATTTGATGTATAAGCATCGTGCAACTTGAGAGCCTCATTCAACGCAGTCATAAAGACAACCCCTACAGTGATTCGCGGCTTTGTAGAGGCTAAGTTATCCGACTCGGTTATGTCCTTGTCTGTTATGGTGAGAAAACGTTTCATCGCATGCTATGCCCCTATTCCTAATTGCTCTTTCAGCGCAGCTTGTAACACATGAGAAAAATTTACGTTTCTACTTTCTGCCAGCTCCTTCAACCACGCAGGCAATGTAGTGTTGGTTTTTACTGCTCTATTGTCTAATTGATTTTTAATCATATCTGGATACACGGTTATATCCGATATTACATACCCAGCCGCCGTTGCAGGGTCAATGTTCAATATCCCTGCATCTAATGTAGGCACCGGTAATGCGTCCTCATCTTTCTCCATCTCATACAAATGAAGTCCTAAAGCTTCTTTTGCCATGGATTGAGCGTGTTTGAAGTTGTCGCCATAGGACGTACAGCCAGCAATATCAGGAAAATAAACACCATACCCACCTTTACCATTTGGCTCAAATACAGCAAAATAAGTTAGTATACGCATGAAAACCTCCTGTTATTTTAGTCTCGCCTGCTTTAAAATACTGTTTACAGTGCCTTGGGGAATATCGCCACCATGATAGGCAATCATTACTTTGCCTTTTTTGGTTGGGTGCCTATATTGCTTATGTGAATCGCTATTGCTTTTTATTTCCTGCCAACCATCAGCTTTAATAATTTTTTCAATCTGACGAAATGTCATTATTATCACCCCGCGCACATGAGGTATGCGCCCATTTTATGCGCATGTAAAAGGATGAAAAGGGGCTGTCTCATTAAGCATTTTTATGAATAATTATGCACTTGCCTCGTCGTTGCGAGGAGCGAAGCGACGAAGCAATCCAGTAAATCAAACCTTCTGGATTGCTTCGCTTTGCTCGCAATGACAGGCTTTGCATAGATATTCATGGTTTTTGCTTAGCAAGACAGCCCCTCACTTTATTTGCATGTATAGCTATTTAATCACAACTACCCCATCCACAAAATCCACCGCAACCACTGCACCTTCCCCAAAGGTACCAAGGAGTATCGCCTCAGCCAGCTCATCCTCGATTTTGGTCTGGATTGCCCGGCGCAGGGGCCTTGCTCCGTATGCTTGGTCATATCCTTCCTTAGCTATATGCTCTACCAAAGCATCGGTGTAAGATAGGGTTATTTCCATGTTTTCATGGACCCTTGTTACGGTTTCTTCCAGCATCAGCTTTGTGATTTTCTGCACATCTTCGTGGTCTAAAGGATGGAAGACTATAATATCATCAATTCTGTTTAGGAACTCTGGGCGGAATAGGTCCTTTACTTCCGTCATAACCATTTTCTTCATGTCATCGTAGGAACGCTCTTTGTCTGTATCCCCTACAAAACCTAGCTTTTTGGGGTTGACTATTGAACGTGCTCCAAGGTTGGAGGTCATGATTATTACCGTATTCTTGAAGTTTATTTTTCGCCCCTGGGCATCGGTTATATGGCCGTCATCCAAGACTTGCAACAGGATATTGAAAACATCCGGATGAGCCTTTTCTACTTCATCGAAAAGGACGACAGAATATGGTTTGCGGCGAATGCGCTCGCTCAACTGGCCACCTTCGTCATAGCCCACATACCCTGGAGGGGAGCCTATCAGCCGGGAGATGCTGTGTTTTTCCATGTACTCGCTCATATCTACACGGATAATTGCGTTTTCATCCCCAAATAAGATTTCTGCAAGTGCGCGGCAGAGATAGGTCTTACCTACCCCTGTGGGGCCTAGGAATAAGAAGCTGCCTATTGGACGGGCGGGGTTTTTAAGCCCTACCCTTCCCCGGCGTATTGCCCGGGATATGGTCTTAACCGCCGCTTCTTGGCCTACTATGCGCTTGTGAAGGGTTTCTTCCATTTGCATTAGGCGCTGGCCTTCTTCTTGCTGGAGGCGTTTTACGGGGACTCCTGTCATTGCAGCCAGCACATCGGCGATTTCGTCGCCGTTTACTATATTATGGGACTTGGAATTGGCGTCCTGCCAAGCTTCTTGGTCGGCGGCTAGCTGCTTTTTTATTTCCGTTTGCTTTTGCTTAAGTTCGCGAGCTTTTTCAAATTCCTCTATTTTAACAGCGGCTTCTTTTTCTTTTTCTAAGTCCGCAATTTGGTCTTCTAGAGTCTTGATATTTGGGGGAGCCGTGTAGGAACGCAACCGGACTTTGGAGGAGGTTTCGTCCAGTAAGTCTATGGCCTTGTCCGGCAGAAACCGGTCTGTGATATATCTGGCGGAAAGCTTCACCGCCGCTTCCACTGCATCATCGGTAATTTTTACATTATGGTGGGCTTCGTATTTATCCCTAATGCCTTTTAGGATTTCTATGGTTTCGTCCTCTGTAGGCTCATCTACCATTACCGGCTGAAAACGCCGCTCCAGGGCCGCGTCCTTTTCTATATGCTTACGGTATTCGTCCAAGGTTGTGGCACCTATTACTTGCATTTCTCCCCGTGCAAGGGATGGCTTGAGAATATTGGCGGCGTCAAGCGCACCTTCCGCGCCTCCGGCACCTATCAAGGTGTGTAGCTCGTCTATAAATAGAACCACATTGGTGTTGGTAATGACTTCCTGCACCACCCGCTTGATGCGCTCCTCAAACTCACCTCGATACTTGGTACCGGCCACCATTCCAGGGAGGTCAAGAGCCACAACACGTTTATCTTTGACTGTTTCAGGGACATCCCCGGATACTATGCGCTGGGCCAGGCCCTCCGCTATCGCGGTTTTTCCTACACCTGGGTCTCCCACTAAGCAGGGGTTATTCTTGGTGCGACGGCTTAGGATTTGAATTACCCGTTCGGTTTCCTTATTTCGGCCTACAATCGGGTCGAACTTATCGTCACGGGCCATTTGGGTAAAATCCCGGCTAAACTTATCAAGCGTTGGGGTTGCGCCTTTTTGAGGATTGTATCCTTGCTGACCCATTCCCATCATGGGGCCTAGGCCTGCCATTGGGAAGGGCATCCCCTGCTGCATGGTGTTGCCCCCTCCAAGCATTTGCATCATATCGTCGTATAATTTTTGGATATTGCATCCCAGGGACGTAAGCATTCTGGTTGCTATACTGTCCTGTTCCTTGAGAATGGCAATCAAAAGATGCTCCGTGCCCACATAGCTTACATGCATACGCGTTGCTTCCTGTTTACTTACTTCGAAGATACGCTTTGTGCGAGGGGTAAAGTCGGCAGGACCGCCGGTAGATTTGCCCTGGCTGCCGGTCTCTTTGATTTGTTTTTCGATACCATCTGCCTTTACTCCCTGGGCTTCCAGGGCTTTGGCTGCGACTGAGTCTTCGACCTTGGCTAAGCCAAGGAGCAGATGCTCCGTTCCTACATAAGAATGGCCCAGAGCTACAGCAACTTCTTGAGCGTTTTGTATGGCTTGACGTGCTTTTTCTGTAAAAGGACTGTTCATCCTATGTACCTCCTAGGTATGGGGTTTGTAAGCCCCCTTCCTTCGGAAGGGGGCTATTTTACCCGCGCTTTACGCGGCGTGTTACTTTTTGGGTTCGCACAATCGCTTCGCGATTCTACACAATATTTTGTCGTTTTTGGTAAACCTTTTTGCGTCTCGTTCTGATGTTTTTGCAATATTTTCGACGATTGCTCGTTATATATTCGCGTTTTAGGCCTACGAGAATATCTCTCTCAGATATTTGGCTCTAGCAGAGTCCCGCTCGGCTTCGTTCATTTCCCGCCCCGCCAGGCGCATCAGGTGCCCTGGCTGGATTTCCATCATTATCTGGTAGATTTGCTTGATTGGCTTTGGTTTATCCAATAAGTCGGCCATATAGCCCAATCGCACCAGGCTCAGCATATCCATTGCCTCTTTTGCAGTCATTTTGCGGCTATATGCCAAGGTTCCGTATGCCCTGTATATGGTGTTTTCTGTGTCATCCCGGTGGGCCGACATTAGTTTATCCATTGCAGATTTTTCTTTTTCGATTACAGTATTGGTCACATTTTGCAGGCCTTGGATTATTTCTTCTTCGCTTTTGCCTAAGGTGGTCTGATTGGAAATCTGATAAATGCTGCCCATTGGGGCAGTGCCTTCGCCATAGAGGCCTCGCAGGGTTATACCAACACGGTTGATGGTGGGCAATAACTTTTTGAGTCCGTCGGATCGCTCAAGGCAGGGCAGATGAATCATAAAGGAGGCCCTAAGTCCTGTACCCGTGTTTGTGGGGCAGGCAGTCAAATAGCCAAACTCCGGATGAAAGGCAAATTCCACGCTTTCTTCTATTAAATCATCGATTTGGTTGGCTTTTTCTAAGGCCTGAGCTAGCATATCCCCTGGCTGCACTGATTGTATACGAATATGGTCTTCCTCATTGAGCATAACGCTGATATTTTGGTCATCGCTTATCAGCAGGCTTTGGGGCAGAGTTCCTTTTAAAAATTCTGGACTGACAATATGCTTTTCTATAAAGACCTTTTGTTCAGTCTCTCCAAGGGCCGTGATATCCATCTGGTGGAACATCCTTGCCCCGGCCCTGCTGACAGCATCCTGGGCTTCCTGAACCATTAGGCTGGCATCTTCGGGAGTGAGCTTTTGCCCAAAGCGATACTTCTTAATGTTGCGGGCAAGGCGCACTCTAGATGAAAGAATCTGACTTTGGTCGGATTGGGAATCCTGGTACCACGGGGTCATGAACTCACCTCCAGACTGCGGATTTGGTCCCTTATACGGGCAGCTTCTTCATAATTTTCTTCATCTACAGCCTGTTGCAGGTTTGTGCGTAGCTTATCCACTTCCCGACGCTGGAGTATCTGCGCTCCTGAGCGTTTTGGGTATTTGCCTTCATGGCGGCTGCTATTTTGTACATTTTTGAACAGTGCCACAATTTCCTTGGGGAAGGACTGATAGCAGCCTTCGCAACCTAGTTTGCCCGTGGTCTTGAACTGGTCGTAGGATAAACCGCATACCCCGCATGGACCTGGAATATTTCGCAGTATTTGCTTGAACTGGGAGTTAATCTGGGCATTGGGGAGTTGAGGGCCTTGCCCCATGGACTGAACCGAGTCCAATATTCCCTTGAAGATATTTTCCAAAGAAATCGGTGAATCCGCACCCCCCAAATTGCCTAGGATGTTCTCTAGGTTAAAGGGCATTTCCATATTGACTATATTGGCCATGCCGTTAGAACATTCCTGGCAGAGATGAAGCTCAGCTTTCATGCCATTGGTAATGCCTTTTAGATGAACTGTTGATGGATTTTTCTTGCAATTATCACAAAGCATAATTATCCCCTTACTAAATAAGTTTTAACCGGTAGCTAGCTTACTATTCTACTATATGACAGGTAAAATTTGTTGAAAATATGATTTTGCAGACTGTTAATGTACTAATCCACTATTCTACCGCAGGACAGACAAAATTTAGTAGAAATATCATTCTCCATACCACAGACCCGACAGTTTTTTGTCTTAATTAGTGGTGTTGATTCCTGCTGTGTAGCGGCGATTTCTATCGGCGCGGGAACCGGATCTGCCGGTTGCTGTTGAGTAGGCTGAGGCGGAGTATCCTCAGGTTCTCCAGTCAATGCGCCAAAGCGAATACCGCATTTTGGGCAAAACTCCGCTGTTCTCTCAGCGGATTTCCCACATTTTGAGCATTCTCTTACTCCTTTGATTTGGCTGATTTGCTCTTTGAGCTCAGCGATTTTTCTCTCACAGGCCTCTAGCTCCAGATATTTATCATCAAAAAACTTCCCCAGAGTCCCGCCGTATTGGTAGATTTCGTGGACTTTTTTGCCTATTTCTAAGTACAGGTTTTTAAGATTGGTCTGCTCTGATGAAACATTCATGGAAAGCCGGGTGGTCTTGAAAAGATCCCCCGAGGTTTTGGTTACGTTTTTGGTAAAATTAGTGATGGTACCGCGTAAGTCGGACATGTCACGCCTCCTCAAACATCATATGTTCCATAAATAAATCATTAAATCGCGGATGGGTGGACAGGTTTACCTCTTCGGCCTGGGCAACGAGTCCCAGGATATCGGCAATCGCCTCGGTGCTTGTAAGCACATGAGCCGCACCGCCTAAAGAGGTATTGCCTACCGTAACTACCTTCCCGGTAAGCTCCGCAGGAATCAGTCCCAATGCAAAAGCACTATCCATATTCATCCTATGGCCAAATCCCCCTGCCAAATACACCTGCCCGATATCATTGTAACCGTATCCGGCCACATCTAGCAATATCTCCACCCCGGAACGCAAGGCAGACTTGGCCAACTGAATCTCCCGCATATCTTTCTGGGTGAAAATAATGCCAGGGGCAATTTCCACTCCATTATCGAAATACGGGTCTTCCAATCGTCCGGTCTCATCAACCAGACCGTGGCGCACTAGCTCAGCGGCAATATCCACAACACCGGTGCCGCAAATACCTATCGGCGGCTGGTTGTCTATGGTCTCATAGATAAATACGTTTTTTTCGGGAGAATAGCGCACCTGAGCAATTGCGCCGGGGACGCTGGCAACGCCGCAGGAGATATTCCCCGCTTCAAAGGCCGGGCCCGCAGCAGTGGACGTTACAAGGATTTTTTCCTTGGAAAACAGAGCCATCTCCCCGTTGGTGCCTAAGTCAATCAGTAAACCCGGCTCAGGACCGTAGCAGCAGAGCAATCCCGCCGATATGTCCGCACCCACAAAAGTGGAAATCCCCGGCAGAATAGTCAGCCGAGTATCATCCCCCACCCCAAGGATATCCGAAAGAAGGCATTCCTTAATCCCAATTTCCACAGGTGTAAAGGGAAACACCCCCAAGGTATCGCAGGGCAGATTCTGCAAAAGATGCAGCATGGTAGTGTTACCGGCGATTGCAACAACGGAAGGTGCCTGGGGCACTTTGGCAAGCCCCTGCCGGATATCTTCTATTATATATGAATGAAGCTGTCCCTGAGCACCCTCGGTAGCTTGCTTGATTCGGGTCACCACATCGGCTCCCAGGCTGCGCTGGCTGTTGGTTACAGAATGAGTAGCGACCCGCTTACCTGAGGCCAAATCTATGACCTCGAAAGCAATGGTAGTCGTGCCGATATCAATAGCAACGCCATAACCCCCGCTACGGTTATATTCGAAAGGCCGTCTGGATTCATATGTATCCAGGATTACAAGGGCTTCTTCCGAGGCAGCTGGGTAGATTTCCATGCCTTCTGTTGGGGTTGTTTGGCAGGATAGTTTTATTCCCTGGGAAGTAGAGACAGCGCATTTACCGCAGGTGCCGTTTCCTCCGCACGGTGCAGGAATGTGCATACCATGCTTTGTAAGAGCGCGGTGGAGGGTTTCACTTGGGACAACGGAAACGGCTTGAGGTTTGCCGTCTTTCCATATTTTTATATTAATCATGATTGCTCCTTTAGGATTAGAGGCTCGGTGGCATTTTACCATAAAAACGCAAAAAAAGTGGCTGCGAGCCTTGACACTTTCGCCAGAGCGTCGTAACCGCTTTTTTCAACTTCCAATTGCATCAAAAAACCCGGTGGGTGAAAGGAGGAAACATCCGCACCGGGCTTGGGAATTATCTATAAAAATCCTTTTGGTGAAATAGGCTCTTCTTTGTGAGTTCTTACAATTTTTGCAGTAGCTTCAAAGCCCAATCCTTGTATGGCGGGTATCTTAGAGGTATGTCCACCAGCCTGGATTTATGCAAAACACTGCGATAATGAGTAAAGGCATCAAAACCCGCCTTCCCATGGCAACTGCCCATACCACTTGGCCCAACCCCGCCAAAGGGCAGCCTGGGGACAGACAAATGCACCACCGTATCATTAATACATCCGCCACCAAAAGATAAATGCCTCAAGTAATACTTCTCCACTGCCTTCCGGGATGTAAACACATACAGTGCCAGAGGCTTAGGGTTGGCCCTGATAATCTTAACAACATCCGCCGGCATGGAAAAAGGTATTACCGGCAGAATCGGCCCGAATATTTCTTCACCCATTACCGGGGAGTCTAAATCGGGGCCATCTATAATTGTTGGGGCAAATTGCATGGTTGCAGGGTCGCTGCTGCCTATCTGTATGATATTCTCCCCATCTATTAAACTGTTTAGACGGTTAAAATGCCTTTTGTTAATAATTTTTGGATAATTAGTGTTTTGGCAAGGGTCTTTGTACTGTTTTCGGAATTCTCCTTCCATTTCTTTAATCAGTCTGTCCTTAATTGACTCATGGGCTAGGATGTAATCCGGTGCTACACATGTTTGTCCGGCGTTGATTAGTTTGCCCCAGATAATCCGCTTTGCAGCTAATTTCAGGTTGGCACTTTGGTCTACAATACAGGGGCTCTTTCCCCCCAGCTCCAGGGTTATTGGGGTTAGATTTTTAGCGGCAGCTTCCATTACTACTCGGCCCACCTCTGTTCCGCCGGTGTAAAAGATTTTATCGAAGGGCAGTTCCAGCAAAGCCTGACTTACCTCCCGTCCCCCTTCTATTGCAGTAACATGAGCCGGATGGAACACCTCATCGCACATTTTCGCTATAAGAGCGGAAGTTGCCGGGGCCATTTCAGAAGGCTTTACAATAGCGCAATTACCCGCCGCGACTGCGGAAATAAGGGGAGATACCGTCAACATAAATGGATAATTCCAAGGTGAAATTAAAAGAGCTACCCCATATGGCTCCGGATATACCCGCCCATGGGATGGAAAATTTTTTATGCTGGATAATACATGCCTTGGCCTGGCCCAACTACGGATATGCCTAAGAGCATAGGCCAGCTCGTCCAGCACCACACCAATCTCCGTAGCCTGCGCCTCGAAGGGGGGCTTGTTTAGGTCTGTGCGCAGTGCAGCCATGATTGACCATGTATTATCTTTTATCCACATACGCAGCTTTTTTAAATAATTTATACGCAAGTCAATGTTTTTTGTGCGCCCAGAGATGAATAAGTCCTGCTGACGCTTAAGGGTCTTTTCGTGCATGCTTAGCTCCTTATCTGATGGAACATCTTCACCATATCATCATAATCAAAAATTACAGGCACTGGGTACAAGGGATTGGCTTCCCGCAGGGCGTGTTTTGCCAGCTTGGGGATATCTTCTGTGTTTATCCCACTCAACTTTTCCTGTATACCCATTTTACTGTTCATATCTCTTATGGCATCTATAAACCGGCGGGTAGCTACCACTTTTGGCGTAGAGCTATCCGCAAGTGAGGCGGCAATTGCCAAATCCTTAAGGGGCTTGTGTATAGCCGAACCATAAGCATCCAGTATATATGGCATTATTACCGCGTTCACAAGACCGTGAGGTGTGCCGTATAGCCCGCTGATGGCGTGGCTCATCGCATGTATATTCCCCACATAAGCACGGGTAAATGCCGCTCCTGCCAGATATGCAGCCTTTTGCATATTGGCTCTGGCTTTTATATTATGCCCATCCAAGTATGCATCGTAGAGATTGCCGAAAATAATCCGTACCGCCTTGATGGCGTCCATTTGGGTGCGACAAGTGTTGCTATTGCCGATATACGCCTCAACGGCGTGGCATAGGGCATCCATGCCTGTGGTCGCGGTAAGCTCGGCAGGCAAGCCCACCGTAAGATGCGGGTCATGAAGCACATAATGGGGTATCAATGCCGGGTCATTGATGGCGAACTTATCATTTGTACGGCTGTCAGTTACAAGGGCAGCTACAGAAACCTCGCTGCCGGAACCAGCAGTTGTGGGTATTGCGATAAACAGAGGCATTTTTAGCCATACCTTTAGGGGGCCTCGCAATTGATGTAAGGTTTTATTTTTCCGGGCTAATCTGGCACCTACACCTTTGCCACAATCAATGGCAGAGCCTCCCCCAAGGGCTACGATTGCTTTGCAGCCCTTGGCGCGATACAGAGCCAAGGCTTCATCCACATTATCAATTGTAGGGTTTTGGGCAGTATTATCATAGATGACAGAACAGGCACCGGCTTGCCTTATGGCACCGATAACCCCTTCATGCAAATCTCTGGAGGTAAGACCTTTGTCTGTTACCACCAATACCGAATCGCAATTTTTATCGCTAAGAAGATTTGCCAGGGCACTATAACCCCCAAGCCGCTTGGGGCGACGCCAGGGTAGAAACACAGCTCCGGCCTTAAATGCCTTTTGATATATTCGGCAGTATGTTTTATACATTTTCGAGTCCTTTCTGCATAGATTCCAATGCCTTCGAGTGGGGGTGGCTACGCCACCCCCACTCACTCCTTCCATACATTATTGACATATATAATTTCGAATGGTTGTACAATGCAGCGATACCCATATTTTCTCCAAATTCCAAATAAACCAATCTTTTTATCCATAAAGCTTGATTCTTCTGCCGTTTATAGTAAACTAAAGCGAATTAAATACGACGTGCAGCAAAATAAGACATATTCCAAAGATAAATTCCAAAGGAGCACCAACCATGGCTCAGGATTACCACAACCCCGACGAAACAGCATACGAGTTAATTTCCCGTCTAAGGAAAGAAGCCAGAGGGAAAACCGATTACAAAAAAGTAAACTATGTACCCCACCCTTCCTACAAGCGAAGCGGCAAGGAAAAAACGCCCTCTGTTTCCTTGTTTAAGTTCCGCAGATTTATCAGAATCCCTATGGAAATAATGGGAGTGAAGCTATCAACTTTGCTCATGGGTGTAAGCACCTTGTTGGCCTTGGCTATCGTAGCGATAGGGCTGACGATTTTCTTTACCCATTCCCCGGAAGGCAGCCCGGCAAATTCTTATACCAACGGCGATTATCCCGGATACCCCTATCCGTCGGAGGAGGATTATGAACATATTGATTCCTACGACGAATATCTCGAATATGACGAGGAAGATGAAAATTACGAGTACGATGAATACGAACCAGACGAAGTTGAGGATGAAGAAGAGGAGCCGGAGGCTGATATTGCCTCCACCCCAACAAGGCAGGAGATAGCCGTAGCTATCCGGCCCCATATTGCAGGGTTACGCACTCAACTGGAGCTTACATTTGGCCCTCAAGAATGGGCCGCAATTATAGAAGAGCTTGCCCAGGAAGCATATTATGCCTACCATGATTTGGAATCCGGCGTAGAAGAATGGCAGACTTTTGTAATCGAACATGCCCAAAATATGTTTTTGGAAAGCGAATGGGTAGCAGATATAGGCGAAGCTCCGGAGGAAGTTGAAGAAGATGGGGAAGACGACGAGGATGAAACCGAGCAGCCCACCCCCTCCCCTACTCCCACTCCTGCTCCTCCTGAAAATAACCCGCCCAACGATGATTCATATACCGAATACCAACCGCCTCAAGGCCCGCAAATCGTTTTTGTAAACCTAATAAGCAACAGTGGTGGCCAGTCCACAGATATAGCAGTCCCAATGGTGAATAATCAGACTCTGCTAGACCTGTTTGTACAGGATTTCAACTTAAGGCTAGCGGTCAATGACACGGAGCGTTTCCCACATAATTTTAATGGGATGACATTATGGGCAAATACATTAGTCGCTCTATATCTGGAAGAAGGTCAGGCCGGTGCGGAGTATCGGCTAAGACGAAATATTGCCGCGCTTGAGAGGGCGGAGATTGCCCAGCAGTATGTTCCGTATTCGTAGAGATTAATGTTGTTGGCACAATAAAAGCTATACCCAATCACCGTCGTAATCTGGTGTTGGGTATAGCTTTTTTTATGGTGAGTGTTACTTTTCCGGTTTTGTTGTTATCATCAAAACCGGGTTATATGTTATTGTGTTAGTTCATAGTCCAGGTATCCCATGTGGGATTGGCATTGTGATGCGCCATAAACTCGGCGGTAGTAAATACATATGCACCGCTTGCGTTCTGCCAAGTGCCTGCCCGCAACCCCGGGCCGTTTGGCAGATTGTTAAACACAAAGCTTTGGCCAAGGGTCAACTGCTGCAACGGCGTACCGGTAAACATAAAGTTCATATTGGTTACGTTGTGGGTATTCCAGCCGGATAAATCCAAGCTGGTTATACCACTGGCGTTTTGGAATAACCCATGCATGGCCGTCGCGCTTGACGTATTCCAATTGGATATATCACCGATGGTCATATTTGTATCTTGGAACATCCGGCCCATGTTGGTTACGCTGCTCATGTCCCAGTTGGATATGCCCTGTACACTTGATAAGCTACTTGTGCCTCGGAAGATGCCATATGTTATTGTGACATTACCCGTTTGCCAGCCGGTGAGGTTTAGGCTTGTAAGGCCGGTTGCACCTTCAAACATGCTACGGGCATTGTCCAGGCTGCGGGTATCCCAGCGGGATAAGTCTAAGCTGGTAAACCCTGTCGCTCCTTGGAACATCCCATGCATTGTGAATACATTGGCGGTATTCCAGTTAGAGACATCTACAGTTGCATTGGTCAAGCTTGTTGCATCTTGGAACATATGGTGCATTCTTTGGGCACTTCCTGTGTTCCAGCCAGATAAATCCAAGGTTGTAAGGCCGGTTGCACCACGGAATATCCCGTACATATCTGTTACATTCGAGGTATTCCAGGAGGATACCTCCAGCTGTGTTATGCCT
>Ga0123355_10004953_pt1 | contig 19382 bp, 11 predicted proteins | sample TergutEmb28metaG_3_FD_89872 | JGI IMG/M metagenome (GOLD analysis project Ga0123355, IMG submission 89872) | Embiratermes neotenicus P1 segment gut microbial communities from Petit-Saut dam, French Guiana - Emb289 P1 | ecosystem: Host-associated > Arthropoda: Insects > Digestive system > Gut ... | reverse complement strand
TTTCTTGTAATCTGATGATGTGATCTTGATTGAAGCTGTGTTCAGCTACTGCCGATTTGTCAGGTTGGGCCAATCTGATGTGTCTTTCATGCTCTTTTATCCAAAGCTGGACAGACTGTCCGCTCTGTCCGATGTACACCTTGCTGTACTACCTGCTGGACTTCTACCCACCCCGTACGGGCACACTACTTCCTATTGGCTCTGCCACTTCCCCGCTTCAACCCAACCCGCTATAAATACCCCTCACAATCCATCCACTGACATACTTCATTCACCTGCCTATGAAGATGGAACCGACAGTGAGTTCTGAAACGTTGGCATTAGAACTCAGATGCCGGGAAATTACCCAAAAAGGAACAAATTACATTTAGAGCATGGCGAAAGCTTTAAAACAAGAATGAAGTAAATAATTGTACTTTTCCCCCCACAGGGAACCTTAAGCCATCCTTACATTGAGTCCATTCAATACAGTGGAGCATAAGTAATCCAGGCTATTTTCAGATGTCTGGACTTGCATTGTAGAATTAATTCCATGATTTAGGATTCCATTTGAATAGTTTCCATTCACTTTGTGAAACAAAGGTAATGTCTTCACAAAAGTGTGGCACTGGATGTCATGGTGCACCACTTGAATCCACTCAGCATACTCACATGCTGTTTGTGTAAGACCAGATTTAATATTTTCGTATGCCTGTGCCCTTGCTTTCATATTTCTTTACTAGTTTGTGTTTACTATATTTTGTTCGGCCAGTTAATTGTAGGTTGTAGGTTTCCCAAATTAATTTGTTCCTCTGTACATGTCATATCTATATTATTATTGTTGTTTGTTTTATGGAGTTGGCTCGAAATTGAAGTGAAAACCATGTTTTGCACTGTTTATTACTTTATATTCTGTGTGATGGTGCAGGGTGCTGCATAGCAATGGAGGCACACCACATACATCATTTGACATGACATTTGTGTTAATTTCTTTATGGATATGAATGGTACATGAATTCCTGACTATAGATACAAGAATGTACCAGCTATTTGTTATTGCTTTGCTGCTGTCTTTGTCGTCGTCATTGTCATCACGTTCCAAAATGCTGGCATGTGCGGAGTGTTGCCATTTTGAAAGTGAGAGGAGAGGAATTGCAGTACTATGAAATAACTCCTTGTTAATTACACACTCCTCTTTCCTGTTATCATGTATATAATGTTTACTTCCAAAGTTGCTGGCGATAGTTTTACAAATCCATGATCCAGTACAGGTTGGCCCTGGCTTAAATTCAGTTTTCGTAGGCTTCCCACATAACTGGCACACTGCAAACATGCTAGTAGTAAGTTCGACCTGCCCGCCATGAGATGCTATTGCCGTCTCGCTCTTGCGCGCACCGCATGCGTGGAAGTTCCTGGTAGACACATGACGACATGTCGACGTAGCTCGACCAATGGAAAGCAAATGTTGCAGTTCGCAGAAAATAGAATTCGTCATCGTCAGCCAATAGAAACGTAGTTCGGTGACGTTATGTATTAAAAATAGACAGTGTGAGTCATTGAATATAAGCAGTGCAGTTGGATGGCTGTTATTCAGAAAGCGGTAGCTGTTAGAGGAAGTTGTGTAGTGCGACAACTATCTTGTTGCCAGGGCGCCTGTTCGTATTGATCGGCCAGTGAGTCATTGTTGTGGTAAGACACGCGGTGAAGCTAGCGTCGTAAGGCACCGTGTGTGTTGTGAGTAACGAACTTCATACGGAGAGTGATCAGGACAGTCGATTGATGGTTCGTAATTGTGCTCCTCCCAAGATGGAGACTACGTTCTACGAGGACCAGGCTTTTCAACATAGGTTAAGTAGTGATGTAAACCAGCTGAAGCGGAGTATGACTTTGGACTTGAATGTGACCCGGGGGCCAGCGAAAAGACCAAAATTCAATACAGCCGTGACCGCCGCTCCAGTGCTCTCCTCTCCAGATCTCAACATGCTTAAATTAGGTTCTCCGGAGCTTGAGAAACTTATCATTGCACAGCAGAATGGTTTGGTTACAACGACGCCGACCCCAACAACCCAGATATTATTTCCCAGGACAGTGACCGAAGAACAGGAGATGTATGCGCGAGGATTTGTTGATGCATTGAACGAGCTACATACGAGCGATTCCAGTCAGATGAGCTCCACGGGAGGTTTGCAGACTGTAGAAGTACCTGTCACCACCAGTAATAACACAGGCGTTGGTGTCACGTATACGACGCTGGAGCCACACGGCCAAGTTGTGATCAGCCAGACAAATTCGTTTCCGCCCATATCTTCTGCAGGTTACGGCATTCTTTCGTCATCAGACCAAGGAATTATTGTGAAAGATGAACCACAAACTGTTCCCAGTCTCGGATCGACACCACCCCTCTCCCCCATCAACATGGAATCCCAGGAGAAGATCAAACTGGAAAGGAAAAGGCAGAGGAATAGGATAGCAGCTTCCAAATGCAGACGACGTAAACTGGAGCGTATATCCAGACTTGAAGACAAAGTGAAACTTCTGAAGGGTGAGAATACTGAACTGGGTAGTGTTGTTCACAAGCTGAAAGAACAAGTGTGCCAGCTGAAGGAACAGGTGATGGACCACGTGCACAGTGGGTGTCAGATCATGGTGTCGGCCCACTTCTGAACCGAGGACTCCCCGGAATGAAACCGGGCCAGGCGTGTGCGCGCGCGTGTTTGTATGGTAAACGAGTATCCTTGCCTTTTTGTCTACGGGTTTGGTTTCTTAAGTAACTTGAGATGTAACAAAGTCACAAAAGCTACTCCAACAGTTTTTCCAGTGCATACTGCAGGTGATAGTGCGCTAATTCTTGTATCGTTCTGTCCTTAAAATTTTGAAATTTGTTTCGAAACGTCCCCCATTGTGAAGGGTTCCATGACATGCTCAATATTGAACTGTGTGGAGTAGCTAAATTTTCAACATAAACCAAACTTTGCTGTAATGACAGTGCATGACCGGCCCAGTATACGAAAACGGTTGGTGCCTGGTGCGAGGCTAGATAGGCAGCAACTGGCCTTGCCTTCACTTGCGTAATTCGTCGCCACAACGTCATGTTGCGAACCGGATTAGAAGTTTGTTGCTAGCCCGCCCACATACGTCATAATCGTCCGCCATTATTTCTCCCAAAGACAAACTGATAGTATTACAGAACTGTAGTGAGTTGTTTATGAAGTTTTTGTTGTCTTTAATTGCTGAGTGAATTTACGAATATGCATTCCTGAATGGATGAGGTGGGCATATGTCTCGTACAGGAAACAGTTACGTTATAGGCCCTCTGTAAAAGTTTAGGAGGCAAATTGTGCATCTAGTCGCAGCCCCATGTGGGTCATACTTTGTGGATAATTATGTGATTTTTTACTGTCTTGTAAAGCTATGTTTGCCCTATCTTTTGATGGTTTGCTAAGCAGGGAATTTCATGTGTATGAGAGAGTGCTAAGCTGCAAATATGTAGCATTACCAAGTTTCATAGCCTATTGTGTGGTTTCCTATTTCAAAGTGCTTTCAACAATTTATTAAAGATATTGCCTGTAGGCAGTTTGTACTTGTAATGCAAATCCTTCCAATATGCAATGTGCCTTTTGAATAGAGATTTGAGTTTTTGAATCTGCTATCAGAATCCTCATTTTTTCCAAACAACCTGCAGCAGAAGAAACTCATATATGTGTATATACATAAATTTTCTACAATGTATCTGTAGCATTCACCTTCAATAAGATATTTTTATGTGTGCTGGTATGTGATCTAGGAAGAAAAAACTTTTTTTATGAATGATTTTATTTTTGACAAAATAAATTGATATTTGAGAAGACAGTTATATTTATTTATCCAAACAGTCCTCTCTGGGTGTGTGGAGGTTGAACATGTGCAATTATGAGAAAGTTCATGGCCAGAAGTTGGAAGTTGTGTGTGCAGTGATTAATATAAATTGATTGGGTTTCGTAAATAAAAACATATGCTTCAGTTTGTTGGACGAGTGTGTGTGTGTGCGTGAGTGCATATACTGTTTATGACAATTCCATTTTTGGCATACTGCACAATCCTATTTATGTAGTGATACTCCCCCCCCCCCAAGAATTGGCAGAATTATTTGGTGTATACTTTATTTTGTGAGAGTGTGAAAATCAGGAAACTGATAGTTTATAATTTGAATTGAGAAACAGTAATACAGCTAAATTTTTTTCAGGATATTCAACATTACATTCACTATTATATGTAATGATGGGAACCGTGCAATTCTTGTCTTTCAAGATTGTGGTTCAATTGCATATTTTAAATTGGTTTAGTTAATACACTGTATCATTGAAGACAGTCTGTAAACTGTTCACATCTTGGAATTGATTCCTCATAGTGCCTCATCCATCCCAAACTGATAATGGTTAATAAACCACATGTCACAATTGGTGACTTTCTTGGAGACATTTGTTTTCTCCAAATATGAATTGCTGAGAATAATTTACAATTGTGAATTTCATTGGTGAAAGAAACAAGTAGGTAACCACAGTGTGGCTGTATACATGCATGGCTGTCAATGTCAAATGTGTGCAAGTTTGTAGCACATTGTGTTATAAATGGTAATCAAAATAATTGCATTTAGGAGACTTACTTGTCATGAATTATGAACAAGGTACTGAAATACGTAACATACAAAACAGAGATGTGCTGTTTTTTGTGGATCATCGTGAAGGCGTGATTTTTTGGACCAGACAGGTTGTGTTCGGTATTACACATAGGAAATAAACTATTCCAGGAACATAAAGTGTAAATGAAGCTGAGAAATTGGATTGTTTATGTATATTGGAATAATTCTTTCATTATTGCATGTTAACTTGAGATACCTGCGAAGTTGGTGCAAAGAGGGGAGGCGTTTGTGTCCTGTTGTTTAATTGATGGTGCTGTGGAATTGATTTCAATAAAAGTGGTAGGTTTGCAGTAGAAATCACAGTAAATTTCTGTTGATGCGAGTCCAATAGGGTTTGTACTTAATATTAAGGAAAACTTTTTTTATTGTGTTTCAAATATAGACATCTTGTGAGGTGTAGATTATATTATATCTGTAACTCTTAAGATATTTTATTTTTTATGTTTAAGAACTGTTGCAGTTTGAAACTTTCTTATATGACTGCATAATTAAATATAAAGCAAATTTAATTCTGCTAGTAGTGTGATATATGCATTGCAATCAGAGTTGTAGTGCAATAGATGTGTGTGTGTGTGTGTGTGTGTAGAAATGAGCACCAAGACTGAGTAGGTATGGACTGCAAAAAGTCATTTCCAGAATAACTGCCAAGCTTCACTTACAGGAAGGAATAAGTGGAGGATCTTTTTGTTCAGTAGAAAGGAATATAATATGTCTACTGTGGTATCCTGACAGTCTTTATGACAGTATACAGCTAAGAGTACTTAAATTGAACACTTCCACAGTTATTTGAACAATTCTTGACAACTATTTTGCTGATGCATTGGTAAATATACTGTTCAAATGAACTACATGTTTGTACCAACTGATAATGGAAGGAAAAACACAGCTTCCATTTATATATTGTAAGGTGGCGTAAATGGAAAGAATTAGAAGGAGTGAGGGGGCTATGTAGGCGTAATCAAACAGGTGTTATGTAGAAAGAGACACCGTGCAGTTGTGACAGTTGCCGCTGAACCTTGAGGGGAGGGTTCCAATGTGTGCATATGGCTTGGGTGGGACGTATAGCCACCCACCGCGGGGCTGAAGACCGCAGAGAGGAAAATATTTGTTTTTCCTGTCTGAAGCCGAACGTTTTTAACCTTGTCCTTCAGCTTGTAGCCTTACTTGATATGCTGTGTTCTGACTGCTGGGGTTAACGTACACAGTAGAAAGAGTTCCAAGATGCGAAACTGTGGATCGCACACGAGTGCTGTTGAAGATTCGTTATGCTTATTACTGTTAGCATACAGCTTGCTATAATATACTTTCAGTGTGTCTAGTAGGCTTTGAAATTCTTCTCGTTAATTTGTGGGGTGGATGTCTCTGGCCGTAAGTTGTCGTGGTGGGTTATTCTTCATTTAACCCCGCGTTTGAGGTGTAGAGTGTTGCCAGCGTTTCGGATGAACATGCCTCCATCGTCAGGGTCAAATGAGTAAAATGATAAGGCAGCTGCGCATTTTATATACCGTCTGCGTGCTCAACCTTATTGAGGACGCATGTCCCTCCGAAACGCCGGCAACATAACTCATACACGGTTCCAACGACCCAAAACAGTATGTTTGATGTCCATATTCTGCTTGCATTTACGAGCGATAAAGTAAGAAGTTTTCGCTCGAGGGCTCTTGGAAGTCCAGCGACACTTTGTAGGCAAGTTGGAGGATAATATTAAAATGTATCTTGCTAGAAATATGTTTGAAAGTGTGGTTTTAAGAGGGTCAGGACGGGGTACACTCTCATTGTATTCTGAACAAAGCAATGACTCTTGGTTATGCACAAGGCGGCCTGTTTTTTGCCACGTGGGATAATATTTGCTGTTCAGGAAGGCTTGTGCTGCATGTAATGTTATATACGGTACGTGTTCTCTTGCAGGAGCAGGATACAGAATACATGAAACATCAGAGAATAATCCTTGGTGGAATACGACGCACGCAACTCCCACACGGTGTGCGGCGTTCCACGGTGGATTAATGCCCGTACTGTTTGAGAAGTAGCTGGGATTTGGCATGTCGTTTCGAGGTAGGAACGTTGTATTATATCGTTTGTTGGCTGTGGCTTGGATTGCTTGATGGCATGCGAGGTGAAGGACCCGCCACTGGCCGCCCGGCCTGGTTCTCGTACGCGGCGGTATTGTTTGGCATATCTGTCACTGTACTTCTCTCACTTAGGTGATTATTGTACGTTCCCATTCCGCTATCAGTCTTACCGGTTAACGTTTGCGGTTTGGATTCCCCGACCTGTTCTGAGTCGGGATCATACGAAACAGCGAATTCTGTAGACCGGGATTGTGGGCCACGAACCTGTTCGCGAAATATTAGGAGAAACACTGCTGCGCGCATTTTCGTAATCTGATGCCGACGTTCGTAACTTTGCTCTGACACCATCCGTCATTAAAAAAATGGCACAGAAAATACACGTCTGGAGAAAACATGCGATAAATTGAATATTTTATCAAATACACGAAAAACATATCGTACACGACTGTGCATGGTGGTACCTGTAACATGACTGGCTGGTTTCGTACCAGCATATTTGTATCATCGTCACGTAGCCTGTCTTGACTGCAGGCCCGTAGCGCCTTCGAAAGCAAGTTATGCACAGAGCGCGATCAAGCGCTGTTGCCTCTGTCAGTTTCCAGCATCTTTTAGTTTCCTTTCAGGTCATCAAGTAGCTGCCTACGTCTTTTTCCTCGTGTTCCCGTCCCTCCTATCTTTCCTTCAATAACATGTTTTAGAAGACGGTTGCTACCAATACAGCCAGCCTTCCTTCGGTGTATTTGATGTTGGATGATCCTTTCCTCTTTGACTCTTTTGGATTTGCATATTCAGTATGTATGAATGCCGAGGCCAATGACGTATGGTATAGTAACGAACGCACTGAAAAATACGGAGTATGTACCACACAGGAATACAGTGTGTACATTTATTACATATCTTGTAATGTCAGGTGAGCGGCACGTGTTTTATGCGTAGAAGTCCCGATGTCCAATAGCGCGCAAAAAATTGCACGTGAAAACAAAACATTTTGTCCGGATGTCTTTAGGTGCAAAATTCGGTTCTGTATATTTTTATTGTATTGTACAATGACGGTTAGGAGCTGACGTGGGGAAGTAAATACTTTTTATATGAACTTATTGCATTTTTCAGGTACTTCAAATCGTAGATACGCAGCTGGCAGACTGTCCAACCTGCGAAACTTACTTACTTCTTCCAGGAAGCGTTAGAACAGTAACGCCGTATGAACCTCGCAGAGTTACAAACCGGGCTGGTATGGACATGGTGCTGACCGTTCTGTGTTACGGACTATACACTTTTGATTTTATAATTCTGTCTTGATGGGCCTGTCTGGTTGCGCGAGCAGGTTGCAATTCTCACTGCCGTGTGTAACATCGTTAGGACAGGCATCCCCATTGTGAAGTAAAAGGTCAAGGCCGTCCGTCACAACTAACTTTTCTATTATTTAACTTTAATGCGCAACGTGTTTCGACCTAAGTACAAGACACCATCATCAGGCGCAATTAGAGTGCCCAATAAAAGTTATTCGGTACTGTAATTTAGCCTGATGATGGCTTTTTGTAATTAGGCCGAAACATGTTGCGGATTAGTTATGTAATAATAGAACATAAAACTTAGTTGCAGTGACGGCCTTCAGCGTTTACTTTGCACTGCATAACGCTAAGAAAGGAGCATCGTTCCTTCAACAGATACTGCCGACCTGTGAAGTTCGGAATCGAGCCCGGGACCTCTCGAATATTTATGCAGTAGTGATAACCATCCAAGAGACGTTTGGCCCTCAGGAAATAAAACGGCTGGATCGTACAGACGACTGCTCATTTCCATCCAGGGTCGAGATTTACGGCATGATGTAGGCGAACACAACAGCAGCCGTGCGTATTGCCAACAAGGCGGCTAAACAGACAATGATCTGGTTGGGACCTGTTAGTGCAGATCTCCATGCAGCGACGTGAGAACGTGAGACGGCGAGTTAAATGTATTGTTCAACTCCCACGTCACATGCACGCGTCGTAGTTTGCGTCATGTGATTTCCTGGTATGGGTACACGTGACTCTAAGAGATAGGAAAGCTAAGGCGAACTGAAACCAGACTGCAATACGTCAAAGAAACAATGGTCAAGTAAGGCAGCTGGTTATCAGCGCAGAAGTTAACTTGGCCGCTGCAGACACGAGACCGATAACATGGGTAGATTTTGAAATATTCGTCGAGTATTCCGGAGTTATCTGTATGTATTTGGGCCCGTTGCACCATAGTTATTTCGCATTCGATAATCCTTTAATTACGAATCCGTTGGCTCTGTGATGGAATTTCCGTTGGTCCGATAAGTATATGCCTTAGTATGATAACCTTTACCAACATTTCCTTCTCTGAATTTTACGTATTACGCAAAAGGGGATGGCCGAAATAAAGATTATAGCGTGAGATTTTGAAGAAATGGAATAACCCTGAAATTCAGTGGAATATTTTGACACATCCTGTCTCCAGCTACGGTTTAGGTAGATAAAATCCCACAAATCCACACTCGTACATATTTCCCTTCAGGGCCATTTGATAACAGTTTTCACAGAATACACCCTGCATTTAAAAAAAAAAAATCAGGTTGAAAGTAAACTGAAGAAAACTTATTTGTCACAGGACATGCAGGCCTGTACTGTATGTTAGCGAAAATATTGTATGAATCGTCAAAACGCCTTTTAAATAAGTTTTAAATTCCAATTTTTAAAATCCACTATGATATGTCTTACATTTCTATCGTACGCTGTAAATGTTTCGGCCTAACCACAATGAGAATTACAACTTTATGAAATAGCTAATCTTTAAGTGTAAAGGAATGAGCTCTCGTTCGTAATACAGATTACGTGTTTAACCTTAAATAATTTTCTCTAAACATTTTGTATTCGTTCATGACGATGTCCCTTGGCACCGAAACTTGTTTAATGTTTCAGATTATATGAAGAGCTATAAAATAAAGTGTTGTGATTGACTTCTCGTGTACACGTAACACCTTCGTTACACGTATCACAGCGGGATGTCTAAAATAAAGCATGCATATATTATTTATTCGTGGGTACTTAAGAACGCCATAACAACTTCGTGGGTTGTATACGAGGGGGTGCTTATGTATGATGAACTAGAAAAGATTTGGTAGGAAAGGGTCATAGTATATTTAATTGTAGGGCCTCACAGATACAGTGCACCGTTCTTCACTTCTGCCGTGTTACTTGTCGGTACCCTGGCCGAGACTCGATCTCGGACCCTCATATTCTAGGGTTCCAGTGCACCACTCCATGCAGGTAAATAGTTGGCGAGCATGTATGTACCTACTGGCACAGGTCTACTACAAGGTTTTTATAAATAAACGATGAATGTGAGGCCATATTCGCGTAGGTGCTGTATTCACAGTACAGAAGTGCATCAGATGTCGAACACGAATGATGGAAAAAATTTTATGCGGAAATATTTGAAACGTAGAACAGTTTTACGGGGGTGAGGATTTCTATTGCGGTTTTCTGGATTATGTCACCGTGTGTACCCGTCCTGCATGTAGTCTACTCTCCGAAACATTAGTAAACACCTACCAGGCTACAAAGTGTCATAGCCCGGACACCCCCATGAGTGTTGTTCATTTCCACCGTACATGATCGATGCGATTAGTTTTGTGTGCGTTGTTCTTAAAGAAAAGCGTCTGTCGCAACAATCCCTCATACAGTCGAAACTTTAAGGGCAGGACTTGAATTTTCATAAATTTCTGTCTTTCGACATCTTGTGGAGATAAAAGTAATTGTCCTGAGGGTAATTGAATCCTATGCTGTTAGACTGTAGCAATTCAGTTAATCGACTGGGCTGACTGAGGTGCCGAATACGGGCCAAGAAGGCTAATACTGCAGATAACACTTGTTCGACGTTCTTAGACCACGATCTTCGCATAGGGGCGCTTAAATGTTTGACGATGGCCCAAGCTGACTGTTGCTGAGCGTGAAGTGAAAACTGCATATGTATCATAATTCCGTCGGCATTTTGTGGCCTTCTGTGTAATGGTATCTTTGTAAAACCTCGGTTATTTACTACCTACCAGCACAAGGTCGAATAGTCCGGTAGTTAGTTATCTTAATATACCTGTGTGGCGTATCGGAAAAGTACTTCGTGGTGGGCTGGTTCACAGTAGGGTTCTCGTCCTTCAGAACAAGGGCCCTTTAAAATCACCAGCAACACCCGAAACAGTAGAATTTATATATAATTAAACACTTGGCTTGCAATTTTAATTATCCATTCTTTTGACGCGGTCAGGATGTTACAGGAGTTTCAAACCCGTACTCCTGCTAAAATTGTGGGCCGGGATAGCGCATCTCGCTACGGGCTGGACGGTCCGGTGATCGAATCCCGGTGGGGGCGAGATGTTCCGCAGCTGTCCAGATCGGCCCTGGGGCCCACCCAGCCTCCTCTGTAACGGGTACCGGGTCTTTCCCGGGGGTAAAGCGGCCGGAGAGTGGCGTTGACCACCCACCCTCATCTACCGCCGAGGTTGAAAAAAGAGTAGAACTATACCTCTGCTCCTCCTCTGGCTCTTCATGGCCTGTTCTAGGGTGAAACTTTGCTTACCTTGTGTGTACACTGAATGTTGCTGGGCAAACAGTTTTGTTTTCTCAAATAATGATGATGATGATGTCGGTGTTCAAAAAGAGAATAATAATTATAATAGTAATATAACAATCGTAAAATACATGGCCTTAGTTACTCTATGACGAATAAAGAAAAGCTGATGTGACATGCATTGTCGTCTTGCTGACATTTCCAGCTGTTGTATACACATTTATTTCGGACGGAGTGTCCCATTGAAACCGGCGAGGAAGCCAGGCGCATTGCGCGAATTCTCCTGCGGCAGTTCGTGGACGAACCTCATTAGTTCCAGCCTACGTCATTAATGACATCGGCTGTTAATGTTGGAATTCGCACAGGTACTGAGAATGTGTAGTTCTTTCAGTATTCTTGCAATGTGGACCCCACCCAGAACATTTGGGAAATGTGCGTGTAACGTTACAATTCTGAGATGTTCACTCTGTTTTTTTTATTCAATTCCTTAACACCAACTTCCGTGCTGTCTAACAAATTGCGCAAAACGGTTGATTTCAAACAATTGGCTTATAAATGTTTGTGTACCTTCGCGGGTTTTTTTTTAACACTAGACACGCTGTGTTTATCGTAACAACAGTTTATCAGTCTCAATTATGGCTCTGTTGCTAGAATGCGAAGAAAACTCATATAATGTAGAGTGGAAACGGAATCTGATGGCACACGGCGAAGCACGGGAGGAGAAGTGAAGGGGGAAGAGGCGAATGGAGTGGGTAGCCAGCACTCATGCACTGTATCGGAACACGGTCTATCCAGCATTACTACCGCTGATGCGCACACCTCGGCTGCCAGCAGCCGACTGAACGGACACCTCCGCCAATATAAATAGACTCGTCCGTTTGGCTGGAAGACCAAATCTGGTTTCTGCGCGTGTGCCATCACATTCCGTTTTCATTCTACGTAATATACTACAGGGGTGCTGATAAGTCCGTAGCCCGACCCTGGAAAGGAACAAGCTACAACGACCAAGACTTACAACACTATACTAAGACTTATAGCGTACAAACAACATGAATATATTCCTGTTGTTTGTACGCCATAAGTCTTGGTCGCTGTAGCTTGTTTCCTCCCAGCCTCGGGCTAAGGACTTTTCAGCACCCCGGTACAATGAAGAGTTAGACTTCAGAGTCGCATTTTACTCCAAAACATTAGCAGACTAGAACAGGCCACTTTTCAATCATTCCTGAACCCAGTAACAGACGGTTTTTACGTGGCATGTTGAGTGTAGACACGCATACAGATCTTCAAGTAAAGTGTTCGTTGTGTTCGATTTTTTAACCAAAATTGAAATGGCTTCAAAACGGCTTGTAAAATCCTCCAACATCAAATTTCATGAAAAGCCATTCAACTGTATGTAAGTAAGGACGGGCAGACTGAACGTTTTTAGCAGTCGCTCCGAAGGCTTGCCAACACGCCTGAAAATGTCGGAAGAAAGAGAAGGCCCAGAAGATGAAGATGATGGGCAATATCATTTAGAATTCTCATGCTGTTCCCCATCTTTTATTAACGGCTGTTGGAATATGATAAGGATCTTAACATTACGTGACCAATTTTGCCATTAAAAATTCGTGTAGGGTACAGTTCTACGAGTAATACGTACTACGTAATAATAACAACAAAGTTTGTAAGAGACCGTCTGTGAGACATATGCATAGATGGAGGCTAGCATGAAATTGCGAGTTATAAAACTCTTGCGGCCGTGAATACGAAGTGTGTCGTTTTTGCTGACGTAATGCCTTGTAATGTAGTAGAAATTTACCTGTGTTTTGGAAGAACCTAATGCTTCTCTCTGTCATGACGATGGAGGCAGCAGGTTTTTCGAAACACCCATAAATTTATATCACACGACAAGGCATCGCATCTCAGAAGGCATCAGACTTATATTAAATTTAATATTATAGAATATGGTGTAAGGTGATATGAATTATGCTGGCTTAGGGTCCAGTAATGGGCCCATGCAAACATGTTGCTATGCCTCCTATTCCTGAAGAAATGGGGGATATTTTGACTAATGGAGCGAGTATAAAATTATCAAGTAAGATTTTCCACGTGGATTCGGTCGTATTGCTTGTAACTTTCAAATAATCTGTGTGCATGTTTGAAAGTAGTTGGGGCGTCAGAAGAGTAAACTGTAGACAGTTCAAAAACAGTGCCGAGTAAATGTGATTTTAACCCAAGGGTTTTCTATTCATCACCCGACTGAAACATGGTGTCAGTACGAATGAGGCGCTCCGTCTTCATTGATGCCAGCAAGTCATGCAATATGGATCAGACAGCTGTATGTAGTATTCAGCGCGGCAGGCGGCAGACCTTGGCTCACTTTGGTTCAGTTGTGCAATGCAGATTTGTCCCTTTTGCAGTTTGAAAATGGTAATCGTGTGCACTCATTGTCCCTTGTCACCACAATAAGCAAACCCGAATGAAACTTCTTCCTGTTATTTGTTTTTGAGTCGAAGTTTTCAGATAGTTGTAATGTTGTAGAGTATAAATGATACGATACAACAACGTATAACAACGGGCATGGGTACATTTGTGTAGTGACGGTAAAACTGATCGCGTTACGGTCTTTTGGGTTTTTGAACCTTCTAGGATAATAAAATAACGTAATCTGAGTAACATACACCGTCAGAACATGAAATGTTAGTGGCAGATCGGTCGTGTCATGTCGTAGGGCTGTCCTCGTTCACTGAACAAAATGTCGGCTTCAGCCACTCTACTGCTTGGTGACAAATCCGTTCCGAGAAGCTGGTAATCGCTGAGTTGGCAAGAAATTCTGTATCGTTTATGAAACGAGATATTTCGTTGTCGTGTTGACAAGAGGCATCCCACTTGACACTACCCTGAGCAGAATGAATCCGGCTCTTCACGCAGTTCAGGTAAAAAAACTGATTCTGACAGAAATTTATTGTTTAAGCTTCAGTCACATATAAGAAATGTGGAAATAAGTTAACGGCAAAGTTGTCTGTGCCTAAGCACCACGGCGTAAAGTAGACGCGGCAAGAAGTTGAGGTTTCTCGCTCCTCGACACTGGATAGACTTTCACACACAGACCGTTTTATCCTCAGCCAAAATGCTCCCGGTACATGGATAGCATGCGGGTTGGACCTTCCTGTTTCTACCCCTTCTTCTCCTATTTATGCTGTCTTGATCCACACCATCCAATCATCTCAGCTTCAGTCTTCCAATCCCTTCGTTCCCTTCTGGCCTGCCGAAGATTATTCTTTTTTGTATTTCGTTCGTCGTTCATTCGTGTCACATGCTCTGTACACTGTAATCTGTTAATTCCAAAACATTTTACCGGATCTGTTTCGTTATGTAGATTATATATTTAAGAGTTGTATCTTCCTTTTTATTTATTATTCTCTTGTATTGCCCCAAAGATGTACCCAAGGATCCTTCTCTCAAAAGAGCCAAGACCTTCTGTATCTTTCTTTACTGTCACCAAAGTTTCCGACTCATATATAACTACGTGGCAAGGACTATGTAATGTATATTTAGAAGTGTACCCCACGCGCAGTAAGAGCTGAGCACTGAAGTCGGATATCGAGAGTAGGCTGCTGACTGGACGACAGAAGAGCGGCCTTCATACGGGCTCTGGGACCCACCCAGCTTCCTATCCAGTGGGTACCGGTAACTTTTCACCGGGTTTAAAGCGACCGGAGTGTGGTGCGGGCCGCTTAATTTATTTCTTAAAGTTCAGCAGGACATCTAGAAGAAAACTAAGTCTTGTGAGTGTATTGGGCTGTAGTGATAGTGCTTTATATTTTATCACGTACAGTAACTGTGTTCCTCCAAGCACTTCCTCAGCATTCTACATTAGTTCCCGATATTATTTGCCGCTATGTCAGTTCCAGCCTAGGTGCTGGTAGGGCCACCCACACCGGACAGGTTTTGAGAGAGGTGCCGGACAAAGGAAGATACCCTGGCCCTCCAGGCTGTGGGATGCCCTGACATTCTCAGCTCGTAGAGGCCATGGCCCATAAACGTGCCGAAACACCGTGGAATAATAATATATAACTTATCGTTTCAAAGGACGTTGTTTAATAATCTAATACGTATTCAATCAATCCTTTAGCGGACGGCACAAGAAGTTCGCTATCGCAGTGCCATGTAACACGTTCTGAAACTTTACTGTCCTGAAAATTATTGGGTCAGGACTGCATGACATTTCATTATTCGCTACGCGCTTGCCTCTATATGCGGACGTACCAGCTGTCATTTAAAAACAACTTTGCTATACAAAGCTTGCGTTTGGTACAATTAAGAATCGACTTCAAAGTCCATCCATCATTTTATCCAAATTCCACTGTGGATGGGGACGGCCTTTCCTTGGTATACAGTGGCAAGAGCGTGAAGCTGGATATTCACGTCCATCTAGTGCCGAGATTACAATGCCTGGAACTTTACTTCCATTGCTCCATTCGCCTTATTGCACAGGGACAACTTTACTAATACATTTTTAGCTGCGTTCCCGAAACAGTTCCGAATCGCGACTGTTGTCTACGTCGTGTTCGCCATCCGTACATAACAGAGTGACTCCCACCGGACTGATCGTCGTGAAATTTAATATTTTGGGTTCTTCAAAAAATTTTCCGACATATTGCTGTTTGGGTTAAAAATCAGACAGAAGTAACAGGCTTGTACACTAAGACCTACGTACATTTATAATCTGTCACCGTGACTGAGATTTGCAACTGAGATTCACTCTTCTATGTCAGGTATGCGCTGAAGCTAAAGAAAAAGTTGAGCATCGAGGATCGAGCATGATCGAATGTAAACGTCGAGTTGCGACGTGTAAGAGATATCGCGAATAAATCTCTCCGTCTGCGGTATCTGGATGATGATCAATTGTAAAACTGTTGATAAGAGACGGAGAAATGGGGTAGTTTGTGTCATAACAATGTGAATTTGGCATCCAGGGACAACAACAGAGGGAACGCGCCAGAAGTTTTACACCATGTGGACACTTCCTAACTTGTTGCAGTTACGGATGTGACTGAATTCACATCACGTGCTTCAGAACTGCAGGCATTAACATCCCACAGCAAACATCAGATACCCATAACGCATTGCATACATTTTTATCTGCAAACACATGACAATGAATCATCAGGCTGCAGAAGTTCCGCTACTGGCATGTGCTACAGCCAAGCCACAATGTTCATATGCAGGTAGAGTGAACTCTTCCCCCTCCCCAAGGCCCAACAGTCTCAAGTGGCCCATGGCATTCTCATTACCGAGGCTTCACGATCACACTCAGACCCACCACACTCGGTAGGTCTCCTCTGGAAGACTGATCGGTCCGACCAACACACAGTTCTCACAAAAGACAGACATCCATGTCCCGGGCAGGATTCGAATCCACAATCCCAGCAGGCGAGCAGCCGCAGACCCACGCCTGAGACCGCGCGGCCATGGGGATCGGCCAATCCTTCTCCTACTCCGAAAAACACAGCGCTGTCGCATTTTATGAGTCTTTGCGTTCCTGAAGACCTCGCATAGTTCAAGGAGAGTTTTCCCATAAGGATAAATGTAAATAGTGGGGATGCGTTGTAAACATACTTTTTAGGCATATTATAAATAAATAAACAATAAAACCTAATTTCATGACCGTTTTGTTAATTAAACTCGTCTACTGCCTGAAAGTAATAGAACAAATCGTCGTATTCGGACGACACGGAAGGAAGAGGAGATGCAACAGGCGAATAATTAACACGCGCTGCCTCACCGCTTGATGTTAAAGGCTTGTAGTTTGTAGGGGTTTAGCTAAGGTGGGGAGGGGGGAGTGGTGCAGCCGCCCCGGGCGGCAGAGTCAAAGAAGGGGCAGCAATATGGAGGAAAAACTGTTTTAAATGTAAGGAATCGATTTTTGTGCTCAACAAATTTAAAAGTAGTGAACCAAATAGAAGGAACTTCAATAAATGGTTGTCATTTTTGTAAAGGTCATAGTGTCGCTTAGGGACGACCGTTGTGATTTCTCGCCTCGGGGGCCAAAGAACTTAGCTATGCGACTGGTCTGACGAATTTAATTTTCCTTGGGTTCGCGTTATTTAAGATGTTGCGCATAAAGTGAAATTTTTTGTGTCGCGCTATAGTAAACTCGCAAAAACTGCTACCTCGTCTTAGTTCCTGGAGTATTACTTTTATACTGGGGCGAGCTGGAGTAGATACTGGTCGCTTACGATGAAAGGGAAAGACCTGGGACACACCAAGCACTCGGGTGAATAACCGCGGAAAACGGCGACAAATTTTAGTCAGGAATCCATACTTTACAAGAAGTATAAAACATATTTCTTTTCAGAAACTTCGAACAACAATAATTGTTCACTACTTAAAGTATAGACTTACATGTTATTGATGCTACAGCTGGTTTTTAAACATATTTATACGTGATGTATCATGTCGGGAAGAACAATGACAGTAACTCATCAAGTGCCGTATCTTCAACAAACACCAAGGTCAATTAAGTATGAAGAAGAGTAAAGAAAACTCTCTGGAAAAAGAAGTGTCCACTCCCAGAAGTACACCGTTTCCATGTTGTTTCTGTTTTTCTAGACTCAGCCAAAAACTTACCAGAAAACTCTAGGATCTGAACATCATTCACTTCTTCTGCGTTCATCACAATTATTGCGGGTACTTCAAGCCATCAACATGGTGAATTCCAAGCTATTAAATTTAGATTTAGGAGACTAATTCGGCATGAACCATGTCCACTATGCTTCAGGAATGTAGTGTACTTGAAAGCAACTGAAAATGCTTAAAGCAAACAAATTGCACCGACAGCAATGGCGCGTGAAAACAAATAAAGATGTAATCTGACTCTTGTATTTCTAGTTAAAGTTCATAAGCTGAGCATGGGAGAATCAAAATGTGCATTCAGATTGCGCTTGTGGGGAAAACGCCTGTTGCCAAGGTGAGATCTAGACGAAATGATCAATTTGACGCAAGGGAGAACTCTTCTGACTTGTATTAGGGAGGTGCAGGGTTGCATTTCGGCTCAGACACGGACTGACATGAAGTTTTTTTGGTTTTCCTCAGTCCCTCTAGTCAGATGACTGGAAAGTACCTTAAAGTAGGCCACGACTACTTGCTTCCACCTCCTTTCCATTTCCTTATTCGCTGCCATCTGATCCTTCGACACTGTATGGCGAAATTTGCTGACAGCGTCGTTAAACAAACTACAAATAAACAAAATGGTTGAAGCAAACAAAAACATCAGGACGCAGTGTGCAAAAATAAGACAAATATGAGATACTTCCCTTATGTCGCCTGTTAAGGGGGTACGATGGGCTAAGAACGTAGTAAGAGTAGAAGGAGCAAACTGTTGTTAAAAATTATGGTGTGGGGAAAATACTTCCGGGAAAGAGCAAGACCCAGACGGAATGATAGTACACACGTAGATATTACAGACAGAGGACTGAACTTTGTCGCTGAGTAGCTAGTGCAACTGCTGCGTACTCGGTTGTTGTACGTCTACCTTCTACTTCCCGAGGTGTGCAAGGATGGCAGTACTGACTGTTCATTCCGTAGTCTTTTTCCCCTTCCAATAAAAAAATATAAGGTTAGTATTTGGCCTAAGCCGAACCCAGTGGCTACGCGGTAGAAGACATCTAAGGCCTGGATCTGCGGCCGCTCGCTTGCTGGGCTTGCGGGTTCGAATCCCCCTGAGGACATGGATGTCTGTCTCTTCTAAGCGTTGTGTGTTGCCAGGTAGCGGTCTGTGCTTCGTTCTGATCACTCGTCCAGAGGAGTCCTACCGAATGTGATAGTGAAGCCTCGTCAGTGAGGAGTCCCTGGTTCACTGGGTGCTGTCGAGCCATAAAAAAAAGACTTGGTTTAAAACAGGTCACGACCGCTTCTTTCCGCATGTCTCAGTTCACCGTTCACTGTCGTCCTCACACTGTATGCTGTATTTATATGTGGAACAGATAATATGTCTTTAAATAGCAGAAAGAAACAGAACGTCATGGTGTACAATTATTGATTACATTGAGGGCATGTATTCAGGAGAAGGTGTAATGGCGGACAATCGATAACAGTTTTAA
>Ga0123355_10004952_pt1 | contig 19382 bp, 20 predicted proteins | sample TergutEmb28metaG_3_FD_89872 | JGI IMG/M metagenome (GOLD analysis project Ga0123355, IMG submission 89872) | Embiratermes neotenicus P1 segment gut microbial communities from Petit-Saut dam, French Guiana - Emb289 P1 | ecosystem: Host-associated > Arthropoda: Insects > Digestive system > Gut ... | reverse complement strand
TTTTCGTCTGGCAAGGCAAAAAACTGCGGGAATACCACTGGTCTTTCAAGGTTTTTTAACGAAGTCAGACGGAACAAAGATGCCGCAAAATTTGTAAGCTTATTTTGAGAATGGAGTACTAGTGATTAATATTTGATCAGGAGCGAGGGTTTCATTTATGAATACAGTATTGGTTGCTATTGTTTCGGTGGCTGCGATTGGTTTTGTTTGCGCAACGCTTTTGGCTGTGGCTTCAAAGGTAATGGCTGTTAAAGAGGATGAGCGGCTTGTTCGGGTTCGGGATTTGTTGCCGGGGGCTAATTGCGGGGCCTGTGGTTTTAGCGGTTGCAGCGGATATGCCTCAGCGATTGTTAAAGAGGCGGCGGCGACCAATTTATGTCCGCCGGGTGGCAATGATTTGGCTGCGCAGTTAAATGTGGTGATGGGGACGGGTGCGAGTGGTAGTGTTGTGCGGCGTGTTGCGGTGGTGCATTGTTTGGGCAATCGGGAAGTGAAAAGTGAGAAAATGAATTATTCCGGAATCAAGGCGTGTCATGCGGTCAAGCCTCTTTATGGTGGGCAGTATGCTTGTGCTTTTGGTTGTATGGGATATGGTGATTGTCAAAATGTGTGTCCTGTGGATGCAGTGTGCATAGAAAATGGTCTTGCGCATATCGATCCGCGCAAGTGTATTGCGTGTGGTTTGTGTGTCAAGGCTTGTCCGAATGATATCATTGCGATACACGATATGCCGATGGCTGTTGCGGTGCTGTGTAGTAATACTGAAAAAGGGGCGGTACTTAAGGATAAGTGCCGTGTGGGGTGTATTGGTTGTATGAAGTGTGCAAAGGGGTGTCCGGAGCAGGCTATTGTGGTTGCTGATTTTTTAGCGAAGATTGATTATTCCAAGTGTAATGGGTGTGGGCAGTGTGCGGTGTTGTGTCCGAAGCAGTGTGTGGTGTAGACTTAGCTTGCAGCTTTCATATAATATTACCCATAATCAAAATTTTCTGCCTTTTGGCAAGCGCAATAAGATAGTCTGTGTGATTAAGCCGGTGAGTGTTCCGGTGATTATGCCGATGATGATGAGTATGGGAAGATAGGCGATCATAGCGGGTGTTTCGGTGATGAGTATGGCGGCAAGGATTTGACCGATATTATGGAAAATGCCTCCTATTGCGCCGCAGACCCAGATTTGCTTGTTGGTGACGATACGCTTTGCGGCGATCATTGCGGCGAAGCTCAACAGACCGCCGGAGAGACTCAATGCGAGTGCGAGTATTCTGCCGGTAAATATAGCGCCCAGAAGTATTCGGCAGATGAGTATCATCAGCGCGTCGGTGGATTTGAGGTTGACCGATGTGCTTTTGTCGTTGGTGGGGAAAAAGAGTACAAAGAGCGTGATGGTGTTGGCGAGGCCAAGTTTTGCGCCAGGGATTGGGATGGGTAGTTGGATTTGTGCTTCAATGATGAATATGATGAGTGCTGCGGTGGTGAGCGCTGCCATTATGGTTAGTTTTTTGAGTTTTGGTTGTTTTTTTTGCATCTGATGTGTCCTCGTGAGTGTTTGTGATGCTGTGGGCTTTGACTCCCTCAGTCAGCTTCGCTGCCAGCTCCCTCGCGAGGGAGCCAAGGTTGAAGTGCGTGATTTTTCTCAGTCAGGTTCGCTGCCAGCGACTTCGCAAGGAAACTGAATTTGAAAATATTAATTAACTCATCTGGTTACTGCGTCTAAGTCGAGTTTATGGTTATCATCAAGTCGTATGACCAGTCTATGCGGTAGGCATACAATGGGTAAGCTACCCCTACTGATCCAGCCTTGATGCACACAAGTTCTATCGGGGCAGTCAGCCGTTGCCATGCGAATGCGTCCGCGCTCTGCTTCGATTGTATTTGTGCCGTTTTCAAAGGTTAGTGTCAGGGTGAGCATCTCAGATATTTCATTTAAGTCTAAGGTGTCTATTCTTATGCCGTCATGGTAAATATGCGCCAGTGAGCGATCAGATTCAAAGATAAGCAGCGCTGACAAGGCGGATAATAATAAGATGCTGCATAGTAAAATGAGCCAAAATTTGTTTGATTTCAATATTTTTGTTCCTATGGAGGTGTGTAATGTGGTGAAACAGAGTTCCGGAAATACATGGACAATAAGAAATAACCGCCCAGAGCCTGACAAGCTAAGCGGTTATTTCCGTTGTCTTTCAGGCTAACCGTCTATCGGCAACACCTTTTTATACTCGCATTATAGAGGAAAATGCAAATATTGTCAATAAAAACACAATGCTTACAGACATTGACCGCCCACCTTGACTGCCCATCCCGGCGTTCAAATCCGTTGTGATTTTTCACATGGGGTACTGTATATTTTTGCCAAATTTGTTTGATTTTACAGAAAGTTGATTTGGGCAGCGTTTTAATAGTGTTTTTCGTTGACAATAAATTTTTGAAAACTTATAATAATTAAATTAACCAAAAAGGGCGAGTGCTCCGGTTAATCATTATAAAGGCTGTGCGAACATGGTTCGGCAGTATTTAAAATTTTATGGAGGTAGGGACAATGAGAAGAAGTAGTAGAAGAATAGTCGCAATTTTAATGGCGATGATGATGGTCATTATTCTGCTTAGCGCTTGTGGCCAAGACGAACCTGTAACGCCTCCTGCCGGGGGACAAGACAATGGTGGTGCTCCAGAAGCGGTGACGGAAGTTCATATAGGTATGCTTGCGCCATTGACGGGCGGTGCTGCTTATTTTGGTCTTTCTGTTCAGCAGGGTGCCATGCTTTATATCGAAAACTTTAACGCACGCGGCGGGCTGCAAATTAATGTAAGTACCCGCGATGATGAGGGTAGTCCGGCGACTGCGGTTGCCATGTATCATGCACTTGTTGATGCGGGCGTAACGGCTATTATTGGTGCGGTTACATCGGGACCGACTATGGCGGTTGTTCCTGAGGCTTTTGCTGAAGGGATGCCTATGATCACCGGTACAGCGACACATGCAGGTGTAACAGTGAATCAGGATACCGGAGAAGTATTTACCAATATGTTCCGTTCATGTTTTATTGATCCATTCCAGGGCGTGAAAATGGCTGAGTTTGCTGTTGAAGTTCTGGGCGCACAAACTGCGGCGATTCTTTATGCGCATGATATTGATTATTCTATCGGACTCACGCAAGCTTTTGTTGATCGTGCAGGGGATGTCGGACTTGAAATCGTACACATAGAAACATTTTCCGATGAAGCGCCTGACTTTATGGCTCAACTGAGTAATATTGCCGCTGCCGGTGCGGATGTGCTGTTTGTTCCGGTATATAACAGACATACTGCACTGATTGGTCCGCAAAGCGCTGCTGCCGGTGTGACATCTACCATGTTGGGTGCTGACGGTTGGGCAGGAACACTAGATGCCATTGCAGATCCGTCAAGTGTTGAAGGTGCGTTTTACCTGACCGGGTTTACTTATGAGTCAGAAGAGTCGCATATCATAGAGTTTATCGAAAGATTTGAAGAAGAATACGGACTGATGCCGAACATGTTCGCAGCGCAGGCTTATGATGCGGCGGCGATTTTGGTCGCAGCGATAGAAAAAGCGTTGGCTGACGGGCATGCTCCCGGTACTGAGCCGTTTAAGCAAGCGACTATTGCCAATATGTCTGCAACGGATATGAATGGTGTCACCGGACGCATCACATTTGATGAGTTTAATAACCCGCAGAAAACTGCGTTTATCATTCAAATCCAAAATGGAGAGGCAAGATTCTGGGGTACTTTCTAGCTTGTTGTGCTAAGAGACTAGAGTAAGAGATGAACTTCACTCGATGCTTTAGACGGTTTTATCCTTGAGCAGACTTCGCTTTGAGTTATATGCCTTGAGGGGTTAAAATTGCCCCTCAAGGTTGTTGTTTTAGTTCCGCCGCGAAATAGGCGGCTGTGAGGAGGTCATTATGTTATTTGTAGCACAACTTGTCAATGCGCTTCAGTTGGGATCCATTTATGCACTCATAGCGCTGGGCTACAGTATGGTTTATGGTATTATCAAGCTACTGAACTTTGCTCATGGTGATGTGATTATGGTCGGCGGATACATTGCTATCTTTTCGTTGGCTGCCGGTATGCATCCTGCGGTGGCGATTATACTTGTCATTGTTGGCTGTACAGCGCTGGCGATCATTATGGAAAAACTGGCATATACGCCGCTGCGTAATGCGCCGAGGATATCGGTGCTGATTACTGCCATAGGGATATCGATTTTGCTTCAAAATCTGGCGCAACTATTCTTTGGGGCAAGACCGCGTCCGCTGCATATACCTTTTCCTACAGGAAGTATTTCAATAGGGGAGATAACGCTTGCATATCCCATGCTCATAACGATCGGATCAGCGATTTTATCCATGCTCATGCTCAATTACATTGTCCACCGCACGAAGTTAGGTAAGGCCATGCGTGCGGTCAGTGAGGATACGGATGCGGCAAGGCTCATGGGTATCAATGTAAATTCAGTCATCACATTTACTTTTGCGCTCGGTGCGGCGCTTGCGGGCATTGGGGCTGTACTTTATTTCGTGCGCCTTCCCGTAGTCGCACCGACAGCGGGAGCGATGCTTGGGCTTAAGGCTTTTATTGCTGCGGTATTCGGAGGGATAGGCTCTATTCCGGGAGCGATGCTCGGAGGTTTTGCTATAGGCATTCTTGAGGTGATTGTCAATGCATCCGGATTTTCGAGATGGACAGATGGTGCGGTGTTCCTTGTCCTCATCATTATTTTGCTTGTACGGCCTGCGGGATTGGTTGGCAAGCCAACGATTGAGAAAGTTTAGAGGGGATTGCTTATGGAGCGATTTGGTATAAAAACACCGGTGCGCTATGGAATAAATGCTTTTTTGCTTGTTGCATTTATTTTGGCGGGGTATTTAATTACTCAGGGCGGTGCTTTAGGACGTGCGCAGAACATCATGATCACTCAGGTTGGGGTATTTATTATTTTGGCGGTGTCGCTCAATCTTCCGGCCGGGTATCTGGGGCAATTGCCGCTGGGTCATGCCGGATTTATGGCGGTGGGCGCTTATGCGGGTGCGATTTTTTGGCGTTCGGGATTACTGGCGGGTTATGGGTCGGTTGTTGTTGGGCTTTTAATTGCAGGTGTTGTGGCAGCGATTTTTGGCGTCATCATTGGTGTTCCGGCGCTCAGGCTTAGAGGTGATTATCTTGCAATCATCACTTTGGGTTTTGGTGAAATTATCCGTGTGATCATTATGAACTTGCCCTCTATCACGGGCGGTGCGCAGGGGCTTCAACAGATTCCTCGTCATTCGAGTTTTCTGGTGGTGTATATTTGTGTGATTGTCTGCTGTTTGGTGATACATATGCTGATGAAGAGCCGTCATGGCAGGGCGATTCTTTCAATTCGTGAAAATGAAATAGCCACTGAAAGCTGTGGGATCAATACGACTTACTACAAAGTCATGTCATTTGCTGTGTCAGCGTTTTTTGCCGGTATTGCAGGTGCACTTTTTGCCGGAAATCAGGGGATACTTGAGCCGAACAATTTTTCTTTTATGATGAGTATAGATATCTTGATGATTGTTGTGCTGGGTGGACTGGGATCCATGATGGGTTCGATTATAGGGGCGATTGTGCTGACCAGTTTGCCGATGCTGATGCAAGAGCTTATGCAGGGCATTAACCAGTATAGACTTATCGTTTATGCGCTGCTACTTATTGTGGTTATGATTTTTAAACCATCGGGTCTTATGGGAACTTATGATTTCTCTATGAGTCATGTGCTGGAAAAAGCAGGTGGGTTAGTTCTGCGCGGGAAAAAGAAAGGGGGAGACGCATAGATGTCCAGTCATCATGATCCAAGAACAGCGCTTCTCCCGGAGCGTGATATACACAAAATTCCTGTCATGGAATGCAGGGCGCTGGGTATAGATTTTGGCGGGCTTACTGCTGTGGATGATTTTAATATTACGGTTGCGCCAACTGAGATTGCAGGGCTGATTGGTCCGAATGGTGCAGGTAAGACGACTATCTTTAATCTGCTGACAAAGGTGTATAAGCCGTCACGCGGAGCGATGTTTCTCAATGGTAAAAATACCAAGCATATGACCACGATTAAGGCGAATAAGGCCGGTATTGCAAGGACTTTTCAGAACATCAGACTGTTTAAAGAGATGACAGTGATGCAAAATGTGCTTGTTGGGTTGCATAATGAGATGAACTATAATCTGGTTGATGCGATCTTTCGTGCGCCCAAATATTGGCGGGCAGAGCGGATTGCCAAAGAGCGTGCTCATGAGCTTTTGTCCATTTTCAATATGCAAGATGACGGTGAGCGAAAGGCCGGGTCGCTGCCTTATGGTTCGCAGCGGCGGCTTGAGATTGTCAGAGCGCTTGCGACGAATCCGTGTATTTTGCTGCTTGATGAGCCGGCTGCCGGCATGAATCCATCGGAGACCAGTGATCTCATGGAAAATATAAAAGAGATTCGTGATATATTTAAAATTGCGATTTTGCTCATTGAGCATGATATGAATCTGGTGATGGGGATTTGTGAGGGTATTGCGGTGATCAACTATGGTAGAGTCATCGCTAAAGGTACACCTGAGGATATCCAAAATGATCCTGTGGTCATTGAGGCTTATCTCGGAAAGGAGAGAGAAAATGCTGAAGGTCACAGACATTAATGTGTATTATGGAAATATCCATGCGATCAAGGGTGTTTCATTTGATGTCCATCAGGGTGAGATTGTGACGCTTATTGGGGCAAATGGTGCCGGTAAGAGTACGATTTTGAAAGCGGTTTCGGGTTTGCTGAGGAGTAAAACCGGATCGATTTCGTTTTTGGATTCGGATATCGGTGCTGCCACTGCGCATAATATCGTACGGCGCGGGTTGGTTCAGGTGCCGGAGGGGCGGCGGATATTCTTGAAAATGAGTGTACAGCAAAATCTTGAAATGGGAAATTACATTCATCATCGGTCGGTGATGAATGAGAAGCTTGAAGATATTTTTACGCGTTTTCCGAGGCTTAAGGAGCGTAGAAAGCAGCTTGGCGGTACATTGTCAGGCGGCGAGCAGCAGATGTTGGCGATTGGTAGGGCGATGATGACGTCTCCGCAACTGCTTATGCTTGATGAGCCTTCAATGGGGCTTGCGCCGCTTTTGGTTGAGCAAATCTTTGATATCATTACGGAGCTTAATGCGTCGGGTGTTACGGTGCTTTTGGTAGAGCAGAATGCGCGGATGGCGCTTTCGGTGGCGCATCGGGGTTATGTACTTGAGACGGGACGTATTGTGGCTTCGGCACCGGCCGATGAACTACTAGAGGATGAGGCGGTGCGCCGGGCGTATTTGGGTGGGTGATGAGTGACCTTTTGTGAAATAATAAAATTTAAATTAATCATCGTTTACCAAGTAACTTATAACAGCGGAGCGCTTAAAAATGCGGATTCGCTGTTTTTTAATGGTCTTGAGGTGATGAGGCTGAACTTATATATAACCATGTTAGGTATCATCAAAACGGAAAGACCTGATTGATATATGGAACAAGCTGTGGGGCAACTCTTGGAATGACATAAAATATAAAGAACATGGCAAATAGCCAGAAGACAATAGCAATGATACCCAGAACAATGCCTGCGGTGGCCATGCCTCCGGGGTATCCGAGCATCTTAGCTCTTCTGCCCTGAAATATTGCGATGAGGCCGAAAATAGGGCCGCCGATAATATTTCCTAAGATTCCGCACACCAGAGAAATAATTGCGGAGATTTTCGCACGCCTGAAAAGCGCTTCCGGATGTGTGTTTTCATGTTGGTTTTGATCCCATGAAGACGGCTGTTGCGCCCACGGCGGGGCATCTTGCCCGTGGGCGTGCGTTTGTTGTCTGGTGTGATCTTGCTGTTGCGTGGTGTTTTGTTCGGGAGATGGCGCTTTATCGGGAAATGCTTCCCATGGATCAAAAGGCTGCCCGGCATCAGATGATTCTGATGTGGGAGATGCAGGCTCAGGTGGTTTATATTCAGCATTTCGTGCACCGCAATATATGCAATGTGCATCGCTGTCAGGATATCTTGTACCGCATGAACAAATCATTGTATCTCTCCTTCGGGCAGTGACTTATTTTTGTTTAACACTCAATGATGTGATTTCCGGAGGCTTTTTTTATCCGATTGGTGATGGCGTAGCCGAGGCCGGTTGCCGGAGGCATTTGGGCGAATATTTGTGACGGGCTTAGCGCATCAAGCTGACGCAATGCGTCAAAGAGATTGGCCGCTTGAACGCAAAGATCATGATGCGCACCGAAAGTCACAACATGTGTGTGATCTATAGCGTAATCATCGAACATTAGCGCAGCAGCACGAGGGTCTGTGTCTATTTGGCTCTTGATATAGCACGCAGTTGCATCCGGAGCGCCTGCAAGTGCAAACATGGGCGCTTTGGGCGCATAGTGGCGATATTTCATGCCGGGGGAGCGTGGTTTGTCAATTGCTGAAGTGCTGTCGTTTTCGATCGCAACAGTGCCTAAAAGTACCGTAAGTTCATCGTGGGTAACTCCACCGGGACGCAGTATGCGCGGGGGATATTCGCTAATATCTAAAACTGTAGATTCCAACCCAACGTGACAATCTCCGCCGTCTAGGATATATGGGATTTTACCATCCAAGTCGTGTTTGACATGTATGGCTCTAGTGGGGCTGGGTGAGCCGGAGAGATTGGCTGAGGGTGCGGCAATAGGGCAGTTGCTCTTATGGATGAGTGCCAGCGTTGCCGGGTGATTGGGCATGCGGATAGCGACCGTGGTCAGCCCTGCAGTGACGTTATCCGGAATGCTGCCATTGCTCTTCATGATGAGGGTAAGCGGGCCGGGCCAAAATTTTTCGGACAGAGTCTTGAAAGTTTCGGGGATGTCGCTGACGAATCTTTCGACTTGGGCAGGCTCAGCGATGTGGACGATTAATGGATTGTCCGGTTGTCGCCCTTTGGTCTGAAATATCTTAGATACAGCGCTTGCATCGCATGCGTTTGCCGCCAATCCATAAACGGTCTCGGTGGGGATCGCTACAAGATCACCGCTTGCGATGGATTCGGCGCAGATCTCTATGTTGTGCGGATTGTCGGCGCTCAGTATGATGGTTTCCATTTTTTCACCTTTATATAGCTATATAGCAGAACAGACGTTGTTGCGCCCTGCGTCCTTTGCGGCATAAAGCGCTTTATCTGCGCCGGATATAAAATCCGTCACAGTACCGCCGCTGCCGGGCGTTGTGCTGTTTACGCCAATACTCACAGTGACAAAGGTTAGAGAGCCATCTCTTGCAGGTATGCCCATTTTTTCGATTGCGGTACGCAGATCATCTGCAATTTTTTCTGCGCCTTCAATATTCGTATTGGGCATGATGACTGCAAATTCCTCGCCGCCCCAACGTGCAACGATATCGACTGAGCGTTTGAGTGCGCTCTTTACCGCATTAGCGATGCGCACAAGTGCGATGTCACCTTGAATATGGCCATAGGTGTCATTGTATGCTTTAAAAAGGTCTACATCAATGAGCAGTACCGACAGCGGTGTTTTATCTCTGATTGCTCTGAGCCATTCTTGCTCAAGCATATGGTCAAAATAACGCCTGTTAAAAGCGTCTGTCAGGCAGTCGGTGATGCTCATTTGATTTATTGTGCGCATAGCATTGATGACTTTGAGCTGATTATTGATGCGTAGTTTGACGATGGTTTCGGAAAAAGGCTTGCTGATATAATCGACAGCGCCCATTTGAAGTCCCTTTTCTTCTACACTGCCCTCATCAAGACCGGTAATTAAAATGATGGGGATATCGCGGGTTTCTTCTTGTTGTTTGAGCAAGGCCATCACTTCAAAGCCACTCATCTCCGGCATGAAAATGTCCATGACGATCAGATCCGGTTTCAACTCAAGCGCTTTATTTATCGCACTTTGGCCATCTTTGACGGCATAGAGCGCATAATCGGCATTTAATGCATTGTATAGCGCAATGACACCTAAGGGATCATCGTCTACGATAAGAATACTATTTTTCACTTTGGGTCTCGGGTCTAAAAAATGCTCCATGTTCATGACCATTCCTTTGCATTTTGGTGCGATGTCTACCACACGATGTGGGATATCGGCTATTCATAAAACTCTCTGATGAGCTTGAGCGATTTGAGGGCATCGTCGAAGTCAAAGCGCTCGATCTGTCTGATCAATATGGCAGTTTCGGGGAATTTTCTTATTTCTTCGAGCATATTTAAGCAATCCAGACTCTGCGCAAGCAGTAGGGGCTCAAGTTTTTCAAATGTTCTTTTTGCTGAGCTTTTGTCATAAAAGTTATAAAAGCTCTTGAAAGGTTGCTGCTTATCAATGCGCTCTAATGCCAGATTCAACGCAGTTTCTATGGTCAATAGCTGTTCGCTATCAGGGACATTGCCCTTTGACAGTGTGGCTTCTGCATTTCCGGCAGCGCGGGATAAGGCAATTTCGTCAATCATTCCGGCGCTGCTCTTCAGTGTGTGTGCCAAGCGGTGAGCCGTCTCAAGGTCTCCGGAGTTTATGGCATCGCTCAGTTTCGCGGCAGCGTTTTTATGGTCTCTCGAAAAATATGATTTGAGTCTCATATAAAATTCATCGCGGTTTTGCAAGAAATTGACATTTTCCTGTCCCATTGAATGCGTGTCTGTTTTATCCGTGATAACGCTCTGAGCATCTTCTCTTTCTGGGATGAATTCCTTGAGCAAAGCGCTCAACTGTTTGATCTGAATGGGTTTGGCAATAAAGGCATCAAAGTCATCATTTTTAAATTCATCGGACTGTCCAAGAAATGCATCGGCGGTAAGCAGCACAATTGGCTCGGTATAACCTAAATCACGAAGCGCATGCATGGTTTCCGTGCCGCTCAAGTTTGGCATCATCTGATCCATGAATATGATATCGTATACATGGCCTTGCCCTATCTTTTCTATGGCATCATAACCGCTGCTGCATGTCTCGATGTTGAGCCGGTACAGTGAAAGTAATTCTTTAGCGACATAGAGATTGGACTCGATATCATCAACGACCAATACATTGCCGTAAGGGAGTGGGTCAGGCTTGAATTCTTGTGTGAGTTCAGGGTAGAGCACTCTTCCTTCGAATAATTCCAGGCGTGTGACGGTTTCTTCGCCCAGAATTTCTGAATCGGCTGTTGTTTGCGGAATGGTTGCGATAATGAAGGTTCCTTTGCCGACTTCGCTTTCGATGTGAATCTCGCCACCGAGCAGTTTGAGCAGATTATATACAATCGGCATACCCAGTCCTGTGCCGGAAATAAACTGATCATCGCTTTCATGAAAACGCATATATTCACCCGTCATCAGCGCATTGATTTGCTTCTGAGTCATGCCAAATCCTGTATCTTTGACGGAAACACTCAAAATGGGTTGTTCTTCAGAGGTGGTGTAATGAAAAGATAGATCAACTGAGCCGGATTCTGTATATTTAAATGCATTGGACAATAGATTGTTGACGATTTGTGAAATGCGCAAGCTGTCTCCGATGAGACGTGCCGGTAAGTTTTCATCAACATGCAGATAAAATATTACATTTTTGTGAATCACAAGCCCCTGACCGATATGTGAAATGTCACGGATGAGATCAGCAGTTTCGTACATGTAATTGAGGATAGACATTTTTCCGGCTTCGATTTTTGAAAAATCGAGTATGTCATTGATGATATGCAGTAATGAATTTGCAGATGTGTTGATTCTGGCAAAAGACTCTCGTGTCGCAGGGGGGAGGTCATGGTTTTGCAGCTGTATCTCTGAAATACCCAGCACGGATGTTATGGGCGTTCGAATTTCATGGCTCATCCTTGCTAAAAATTTGCTCTTCTCTCTGTTACTTTCCTCTGCAACTTCTCTGAGCTTGATCTCGTTCATGATTTTTTTGAGTTGGCGCAGGTCGTGCTTGTATCCGACAATAATAGTTTGATTGTGCCATATTAGGGGTACATAGATCAGCTCAACAGGCAATTCGTGACCGTCTGTGGTTTGATGCATCCATTCAGCGTTGGCATATCCGTCTTGCAAAGCGCGTTGCAGCAGTAGTTCTAGTTTTTCCTTAGAGGGCATGCCATCGGGCTGATATTCCGGGGACAAGGATGGATAGCGTGCGAAAAAATCTTCTTTGTGAGACAGGTTATATAGATCTAAAAACCGGTTGTTGCAGTCGTATAGATTAAGATTTTCGTCCCAAGCTTCAATGAATAGTGGTGCGGTTTCAAGCAGGATGTTGACCATTTCGGTTGCTTCTTGCTCTTTTTGCGTGGCTAAGTGTTCAGCCTCTTTGGCTCTGTAGAAGTCACGCAAGTCGCGGCCATAGGCGATCAAAACACGGCGTTTTCCGACTGAAACGCGCTCTGTTGTGACTTGCACCGGAATGAGTTCGCCGTCATCCCAAGCTTTGTGCATCCATTCGAGTTCGGTATGTCCTTCTTCGAAGCCTCGCTTTATTTCCGTGAGAATCTTCTCGGACGTTAGTGTGCCGCAGGGCTGATACTCCGGGCAGATGTCCAGAAATTTGTCAATGTAGACACTTTTGTTCGGGAGTCTGTGCAGTTTAAGTGTGGATTGGTTTACGTCGATGCAGCGGTAGTTTTCGTCAAAGATTACACAGGCCAGCGGTGAGGTGTCTACGATTGCGCGCATCATTTTTTCAGCGACCTGACTGTCTTCCAGTTTGCTATTAAAGAATACGAAGAAGAGTATCATTGTGACCAAAAATGATATGGTGATGACTGTGAGTGCGATAATGATGATGACCGGGCTTTGAATGATTGATCCTTGTAGGGTGGTGGTTGCGTCGGTGCTCAGCAGGCTGCGTACCAGTGTGCTGATAGAGATGTATATGGATATGACGGTTAGGGCTGAGAGTATAGCCAAGCCAACGATGAGCTTTCTTGGTGTGAGGTTATTGGAGTTTAGGCTCATTTGTTTTCTATTCATGGTTGATTGTTACCTTTTAGCGCCGAGTTGTTTGATGTAATTGGATTTTATCATAGTCACATGCGCTATGCAATGTTCTTTTGGTTATGTGTGAGTATAAAAACCGATTGTTGTGCGCTGTTGGACTACATCTCGTATTAAATTTAACGTGTCTAAAAACAGTGTAGGTAAAAACAGTGTAGAAAAAAACACTTGATATTTTTATGGATGCCGTGTATAATTGCTGACGGTCTTAATTATGTGCGCCAGTAGCTCAGCAGGATAGAGCATCTGCCTTCTAAGCAGAGGGTCGGGAGTTCGAGTCTCTCCTGGCGTGCCAACTGCTCCATAGACGAACTTTTAATCGGTTTGTCTATGGAGCAGTTTATTTTTGTGTCGCTTGCGTTGCAGTAAATTTCCGCACGAGCGTCTTCACCATCGTAGAGATAAATCTTGTTTATAAAGGTATCAATTAGGGCTGAGCGGAAAGCGAAATCGTTTACATTGCCACCTTTAAACTTCTCAAAGAAAAATTTCACTTCATCGAATGTAAGAGCAGGGCGAATCATTTTTTCTTTGGCAAGTTGGGTTTCGAGGTCTGAGCGTTCTGATTGACGTTTTTCGATTTGAGCGGAAATGACGTCAACCGCCTTGCCGGATTCAATTGCTTTGATGAGATTTGCAGTCGCCGATTCATTCTCTTTTAGAAGTTTTTTGAGCCGCTTAATAATGTCAGTGTTGCTTTCCTTTGCGGAGAGGTCTGATATTTTCTGAGCTATGTCGCTGATATATTTATCTGTTAAGGTGTTGAGGATTTCTGTAACAACCAAATCCTCAATATATTCTTTTTGAACAGCCTTTTTATTACAATCGCCACGTTTGCGTTGCGTTACGCAAGAGTAATACTGATGGATTTTCCCTGTGCTTGATTTACCGCTCATGCCTGTCATAGCACATTCACAATGACCGCAAAACAACTTACTCGTAAGCAGATAATTTTCTTCAATAGTCTTAGCTCTTGCAGGAGCTTTCTTGTTTTTCTCCAGCAATATCTGAGCTTGCTGAAATGTCACATCGTCAATGATGCGTGGGATTCCATCAGGAATTTCAATATCGCTGTAGATATAAATTCCGAGATATTTTCTGTTAATTAGAATACGGCGAATTGAATCTTTGTTGTAGGAATTGCCGTATTTTGTTTTTAATCCGCACTCATTGAGATATCGAATAATATCAGCCATCGTGTTTCCTGCTATGTACATCTCAAATATGCGCTTGACTATCGGTGCTTCGTCCTCGTCAATGGCAAACTTCTTATCAACGATTTTGTAGCCCAGAGGTACACCGCTACCTGTGAACTCACATTTTTCTGCGGTGAGAGCCATTCCACGTTTGACTTTTTGGGAAAGTTCAGCCGAGAAGTATTCAGCCATTCCCTCTAATACCGATTCCATCAACACGCCTGATGCATCGTCTGTAATATTCTCTCTCGCTGATAATACCTTTACACCGTTTTTCTTTAACTTGGCTTTGTATGTCGCACTGTCGTAGCGATTCCGTGCAAAACGGTCAAGCTGATAAACGAGTATACCTTGGAACTGGCGTTTAGCACTATCGGCAATCATTCTTTGGAACTCAGGGCGGTTATCCGCCTCTGTGCCTGTTGTAGCTCGGTCAATATACTCAGCTATAATCCGATAATTGTTCCGCTCGGCAAAGTCATAACAGACCTTGCGTTGTCCGTCAATGCTCTGTTCGGATTGTCCGCTATCGCTGTATCGTCCGTAAAAGACAAGGTTCATTTCTTCACCTCCCCCAACATTTCAATAAGCACCTGTTTGAGCCTGTCATTCATCGAAGATTTAGGGTCAAAACACATATCAATAAACTGTCGCATTTCGGCACTATCCTCAAAAGCTTTTGGTTGAAATTCGTAATGCTTACCCTGTGGCTTATCTGTTCTTCCATAGATGTAGTCAAGTGATACATCAAAGTAATCTGCGTACCATAAAAGTGTCTTGTGCGGTGGTAATCCTATCTGACTTTCATAACGTCCAATACTTGATTGAGTTGTTCCGGCAAGCTTAGCAATTTGCACTTGTGATAATCTTGCGCCTTCACGTAATGTTCTCAAACGCTCAGCAAAAATCTCAGTCATAATTATCGCCCCTCTTTCTTGCCCTATTATATTCGATAACCGCGACATTGTCAATGTGAGTATCGAATATAATTACCTGATAAGCGGGCAAAGTGATTGCAAACTTATCAGGCTCGGCGGTGAGGCGGAAAAATGCAAAATGGCGATGATTTGCAGTTAGACGATGCACCGCCGAAAACCGTAAAAAAAGTTGTTCAGCACTCGCACTGAACAACTTTTTTAATGGTTAAGCAGGGGATTTTTAAGGGGAGGCATTCCCCTTGAACACACGATTTTGCAAAGCAAAGTCTAGTGTGTTATGCCTACGCTCAGAGAGGAGGGTGGCATACTACTCTTGTGTTTAATCTTTAATTTATGAATAGAGATGCCATAGCAACTAAAGAAAGAGAAATTATAAACACAGCCAGAATCCATATTCAAGATTTGACCATGATATTGACGATCTGCGCAGCTCGAACGTACCCCTTGTATAATCTACTTGAAAAGATTCTATCTTATTTTCATATAGCCACTTTGCCAATCTTTCCGCAATGAGTCCTTTGCTATCTTCGATAGGTATGCGGTTAAATTCTTTGCCTAGAGTTACAGACAAGGGACGAAAACCGTGACTAAGGCACACTCTTTGTGGCAAATTATCATAGCTGTCATAATTGTTTTGGATAAGTCTCCACTCACATTCATGTTTCCACTCTAAGCTTTTGTTAATTGAGGAAAGCATAACTCCTACGGCCGGATTATAGTCTGCGCGACTCCTATCAAAAAAAATTGATACGTCAATAGGGGTAGACGAATAAACTATTGGGAAAAATCTATCTCTGGAATTTGTCCACGCATGAGGATTGTACTCTATGCATATACCAGTGTTTTTATCTGCGTATAGACCCCATTGTAGTGCAGAGCACATTTGTGTCGTGAAACATTTTACCCTGAGCGGGCGTAAAAGGTCGGTCATTCTGTTGTTGTCATTATCTTTCGCAATTTCGGTGACAATTTTTTTGTACGGTCCTGAATAGAACGGAAAATCAAGAAGTTGTTCAGCATTGTACATAGCTTTTTCTAGTGCAGTTAATGAATTCATGTGTACGGTGGAATCATAAATGTCATTGAATAACGCAGGTGTCGTTATAGTGAATCTATTGTCATTTAAATCGTCAACTATATCTCGTGTTGTTCCCGATTCATCATATTCATAAAGTGCAGTATAGCTAAATAACGAGTCTGGTAAAGACCACGCACTAATTGGGTAGTAGTTATTTAAATCAAGGAAATTTTGGATTATGCTTACAGTGGATTCGTCATACAGTCTTGTATTCATAGATAAAGTAGCTCCTCTCTTATCAGCGTTGATTTTCGAATACTTTCTTAACCAACTGAACGAACAACTCCTTGCTTGCATCATCAAGGGGGATTTGTTGCCCAACCATATTTGTCACGATTTCCGCAATATCTTCCGGCTCAAACTTCTTCTGATTTTTCACCGCCGATTGTAGTTGCGCTCTCGTTTGTTGCATTATCTCCGCTGTGGCTACTGTTGCGGGTGACGGTGAACTGTCAACGCTCTTTTTCACATCTTTAAGAATTGACAAAAAGACATTCTTGATTTTCTCTATCTCAGCTTCATGCTCGCCCAATTTTTGGCTTCTCAATAAGCGGACATCCGCTTGTGCCTCGGGCTTATACTCAGGATTAGTCTTTACGAAATCGCCCAATGTAGCTGTTGCCATGTTGATTATTTCATTTCGTGCCTTAATTCCTGTGGAGATATTATCGCTGAAATATGCTTCAATTAGCCGCAGAAGTTCGGGGAAATGCTTATGTTCGACAAGGAGGCTCAACGCCTGTGAATCGACTGTTTTCATCAACAAAGCCTTGACCGCTCCCTCAGATAAACCAAGTTCACTAATATCGTAACTCTTTGGAACGCTTACAGTTGTAAGTCCAAGAATGTAGTCTGTCGATACTCCGAATATCTTTGCCAGTGCGACTAAGATTTCACTGCTGATGCTTTTTGTTTCGCCGCTCTCTATCCTGCTCATCTGCGATGCTGAAATCCCGATAAGGTCGCTTAATTCTTTCTGTGAAAGACCTTTACTCGTCCGTAAATCCCCGATTCGTTCATTTATTGTGCCGGGTAAATACATAGCTTTTCACCCCCAAAATTCCTACTAAAGTTTATCACAGGCGTTGCATTTATGCAATTTAATGGTATAGACATTCAAGAACATGCAATTTCCGCAGAAATCAGGGAGTTGCTTTTTTTAATGGTAAAATGTCATCAGGCTGATAAATTCCACGTTACACAGATAGCCGAAACCGTTGTGCGCCACGGTAATGACGCATCCGCTCGGGCTAATCGGGAAGCGGTCAGAAAGTATCCCGACACTAAAGAACCATCTTGCCCGAAATAAATAAGGAAAGGATGATGACAATAGCACAATACGCAATTATGCGATTTTCAAAGCAAAAAGGAGGTTTTGGAGCGTTAGAAGCTCACCATGAGCGGACGAAAGCAAAATACGCCAGTAACCCCGACATTAACACAGAGCGTAGCAAGTATAATTTTCACATCGTTAAGCCTGTAACGTCCTATAAACGAGAATCGGATAACAGGATTGAAACGGCAGGATGTAAAACTCGAAAGGATAGTGTCCGTTTTGTTGACACACTCATTACCGCAAGCCCCGATTTCTTCAAAGGCAAGAAGCGAGAGGATATCAAAACTTTCTTCAAAACAGCGGTCGATTTCCTCTCAAAGAAAATCGGCAAGGATAACATTTTCACTGCGATTGTCCACTTAGATGAGAAAACACCGCATATGCACCTATGTTTTACGCCTATAACGGAGGACGGACGGCTCACTGCGAAAGACATTATCGGCAACCGTACACAGCTTACCAAGTGGCAAGATGATTTTTTCTCCCACATGGTCAAATCGTTCCCGAATATTGAGCGAGGGGAATCAGCTAGTGTCACAGGACGGCGGCATATACCCACGAGGGTATTCAAGCAAGCCGTAAGGCTTACAAAACAGGCGGCAAAGATTCAGGAAACATTAGACGGCATCAACCCACTCAATGCCAGAAGGAAGTCAGACGAAGCCCTCGCATTGCTTCAGAAGTTCTTCCCGAATATGGAAATGTTTGAAGCTCAGGTCAGAAAGTACAAGCGTGAAATTGACCAACTTGAAAAAGAAAATATTGTTCTCGCCAAGAGAGCGGAAGCAGGCGAGAAAGTTAGCATTAGTAAAGAATTAGAGCAAAATAAACTCCGTAGCGATTATCACAATTTGCGGCATTTTGTGGATTCGTTACCGGAGGAAATCAAACGGCTGGCAAAATTGCCATCGAAAGCAAAAAACCAACAAAGATAGGAGGAATGACTATATCTAATATCAAATCCGCTTCAGCGGATGTTTGTACTTTGAAAAGTGAATATATTGCGGAGGGTGTAGGGAAATCTGCGGGGAAATCAGGCGAGAGCGGAAATTTTGAGAATACGCAAACATCAGGCATAGCGGTGTCAGATGAGCAGATTGAAATACTGGCAAGGCGGTTGATGCCGGAAATTAAGCGGTACTTTGCAGATGAGGGAGTGCGGCAGGAGTTTGAGGAATGGCGGCGGTGGCGGCAAGACGAAATATAGTATACGTTGTAAGTAAACTTTAGGAGGTTGACAACTATATCCCGTCAACCTCCTAAGTCGTTTTAAACAGAGCATTTAAATGGTGTAAATAAGGTTCGACTAGTAAGAGGCGAATATGGAAGTTAGCGATATGGAGTTGGTGAATGCGTACAAAAGGAGTTGGAAATTGCACCAAAATTGAGCCTATGAATTTGAGTCATTATATGATAAAATAACGAGCATGTCGTTGGTTTGTTTGCGGAGACGATTAATGGTGCAGAATGGATTGCAAAGTATGCATGAGTTGCCTGAGTGTGACATTAAGGAGGATGGCGAAAAATGAAGCTTTTATTTGTGCAAATTGGCGATATGCATATTTGTTACGGAGAGAAGTTTAGTGAAACAAAATTGCAAAAATTTTGTGATGTGCTCAACATTCACTCTTCGGTCGATGAGGTTTTTCTTTTGGTGTGTGGAGATTTAACAAATAGTGGAAATGAAGGAGAATATTCGGCTACAAAACGCATTCTCGGATAACATTTGTCAAGGGGGTAATTGAGAAAAATGCAAAAAGCAACCCAAAGGATGCGATAGTCCTCTGGGCTACATAATGTTATTAGCTATGTTTTAATCATTTATATTTTGCAGGTA